>Ga0208112_100111_pt1 | contig 143046 bp, 124 predicted proteins | sample HotLakConsoUCCLE_FD_184736 | JGI IMG/M metagenome (GOLD analysis project Ga0208112, IMG submission 184736) | Hypersaline microbial mat communities from Hot Lake, Washington, USA - Hot Lake Consortium UCC-LE (SPAdes) (version 2) ...
AATGAGTCAATACCCCCCTGTGTACTACAAGCTACTCTGAAAAAACCGGATCATTTAAAAACAATGCCTTAGCTTTTTTAAAAGGCCTCGTAGAACCCTTATCAGCAGAAAAAAGGTGCATTTTATTGAAAATTGATGGAAATAGCTGCAACTTGGGTTAATTGCAGTTGCTTCAAATGTACCGCTTGCTGTTGTGTCCGTTTTCACCGGTTGGTATCTGCTGATATTGTTCAGCATTCCATTATCGTTGAGCATCATAGCATCATTTTTGGATACACCATCTTTGGTTAAGAAGGGAAAACTCACCTACTATTCCACTATGCTTTTGGCAGAAAAAGAAAAAGATGGCATCATCACCATTCATGGCGGCACCCTGTTTGACTATGTATTTACAATCAAATGGGAGAGTTCGGGCAGGGAACGTCAGGCGTACATCATACATCAATACCTGAAAGGCCTGCTGAAACTCGTGCAGGAATACGAGCAAAAAGCACAAACCGACGTTAAAATCAGAGGCACGAGTTATATCATCAATGAGCGAACCGCAGAAAAAATTGGGCTACGTACCGCAAAAACCGATATAATTCAATATATCATTTTGATCTACAATTACCCCAGCCTTGCCATCGCGCAATCCATTGCCAAAAAGAAACCCGCCTTCCCCAAAATGACGCAAATCAAAACCTTCGAAGCCCCGATTTCTGCTTTATTGAAAAGGAAAGCGATTATAGAGCAATTGTGTGATAAAACGGAAGGATAGATTGCCAATTTAACTTTGGTAAAAATGTATTTGTACATATACTTATATTCTGACTTTAAACATTGGCTTTTTTCACAATATGAAGGCTTAAACAAACTATAATTTGGTAGATAAATAAGATGAATTTGCATTTTGGCAAACGCTTCACCAGCTTGAAAGCCAAGTTTGAATCGAGGTTAAAAAAAGAAAGAGAGATGAATGATCAAGAAAGATTTGAAATGACAGAAAAAAGCTACGGTAACCAACTGTGAACGGATATAAGTATGAGTAAACAAATTGAAAAATATAGCCTACATGAAATTGAAAGTCGGATATTTACAATCCGTTATCTTCAAGTCATGATTGACCGAGATATTGCTGAAATGTATGGCGTAGAAACTAAAGTACTTAACCAAGCTGTAAAAAGAAATGTAGAGAGATTTCCTGTAAAATGTAGATTTCAACTTTCTCAAATTGAGCGTAACAGACTGGTCACAAATTGTGACCGGTTAGAAAGTTTGAAACATTCATCCTCTATGCCTTATGTCTTTACCGAACAAGGAGTAGCTATGCTTTCAGCAGTTTTAAAAAGTCCTACCGCTATTCAGATCAGTCTTCATATTATGGATGCTTTCGTGAAAATGCGCTCATTTATCGCCGATAATACAGGTCTTTTCCAAAGATTGGATAATATGGAGCAACGCCATTTACAATTTCAGGTGGAAACTGACCAACGCTTTGAGCAAGTTTTCAAGGCACTGGAAACTAAAAGTGACCTGCCTAATCAAGGCATTTTCTTCAACGGGCAAATGTATGATGCCTATATCTTCACTGCCTCCCTTATTCGCAAAGCACAACAATCCATTATCCTGATAGATAACTACGTGGACGAAACCGTACTTACCCTGCTCAGCAAACGGGGAAAGAACGTAGCGGCCACCATTTACACCAAAACCAACAGCAAGCAAATGCAACTCGATTTAAAAAACACAATAGTCAATATCCTGAAATCAAAATGATTAAATTTAAAGACTCACACGACCGTTTCCTGATTATTGATGAAAAAGAACTGTACCACTTTGGCGCTTCCCTGAAAGATTTGGGTAAAAAACCTGTGGTGAGCGCAGTCGAACCATGGTTTGCATTTTCGAGAATGGATGGATTGACCGAAATGATAGTAACGAACCTTTTCAAAGGAGCGGCTGATGAGTAATCAGAAAAGTGCGCCATCGCGCAATCCATCGCCAAAAAGAAACCCGCCTTCCCCAAAATGACGCAAATCAAAACCTTCGAAGCCCCGATTTCTGCTTTATTGAAAAGGAAAGCGATTATAGAGCAATTGTGTGATAAAACGGAAGGATAGATTGCCAATTTAACTTTGGTAAAAATGTATTTGTACATATACTTATATTCTGACTTTAAACATTGGCTTTTTTAAGTAAATAGAGGCATTGACCAACGAAGTATTTTTTGTCGATTACAAGGCTGGTGAATGCGAATATTCCGATGCTGATATCGAAGAAGAATCTAAAAATAATGAGCGAGTAAAATAGAATCTGGCCAAAAATATAGCAATGAGTAATACTAACGAACTTATTTTATATCAATCGGATGAGCTGGCTGAGCATATTGAAGTGCGGTTAGACAAAGAAACTGTGTGGTTATCTTTAAATCAGATTGCTCAGCTTTTCGATCGAGACAAATCGGTTATCTCTAGACATTTAAGAAATGTATATTCAGAAGGCGAGCTGAGTCGTGAAGCAACTGTTGCAAAAAATGCAACAGTTCAAATAGAGGCAGGGCGTGAAGTGACAAGAGAAATTGATTATTACAATTTGGATGCAATTCTATCAGTTGGTTACCGAGTAAATTCTAAACAAGGCACCCAATTTCGTATTTGGGCAACCAATGTGCTACGTGATTATTTACTCAAAGGTGTAGCATTGAGCCAACGTTTGGATAGAATAGAGAACAACTACGCAAATCTGTCTAAGCAAGTAAAAGACATTCGGTTTCAGCTAAAAACAGAAGGTTTACCAAGAGAGGGCATTTTCTTTAATGGTCAAATTTTTGATGCTTATGTTTTTGTTGCCGATATAATCAAAAAAGCCAAAACCGACATCGTACTGATTGATAACTACGTGGACGAAACCGTACTTACCCTGCTCAGCAAACGGAAAAAGAACGTAACGGCCATTATCTACACTAGAAACATCAGCAAGCAAATGCAACTCGATTTAAAAAAACACAATAGTCAATATCCTGAAATCAAAATGATTAAATTTAAAGACTCACACGACCGTTTCCTGATTATTGATAAAAAAGAACTGTACCACTTTGGCGCTTCCCTGAAAGATTTGGGTAAAAAATGGTTTGCATTTTCGAGAATGGATGGATTGACCGAAATGATAGTAACGAACCTTTTCAAAGGAGCGGCTGATGAGTAATCAGAAAAGTGCGCCATCGCGCAATCCATCGCCAAAAAGAAACCCGCCTTCCCCAAAATGACGCAAATCAAAACCTTCGAAGCCCCGATTTCTGCTTTATTGAAAAGGAAAGCGATTATAGAGCAATTGTGTGATAGGATGGGTCGGGAATACATTAACAGAAGTCTTTGCAAAATTAGCATTAAATAGAATTTGCTCAAATGAATCAGAATGCCGAATTTTGGTGTTCAGTGCATTATCTGATATAAACAAAATTAATAGAACACACCCATGGACACAGATGATCTATCCAGAGAAACATACGATGGAATTCTGATGGAAGCAGAGAGGCTAACCCATGATTTAACGCTACATTTCGGGGTACTTGCATCTGATTGTAAAGATGAGTTTGACTATATTGAAAAAGCCAAATTACTTATCAAAGAGATTAGAGACTCGGATGACGAAGATTTATATGATATTTTTTGGGGCAATCCACCAGATAAAAAAGAGTTATACCGTACTTTTGATAATATTTTAAAAAATATTGAGGAAGTTGAAGCCATTCCAATTGAAAAACGGAAATTCGATTTTTAAAAATTTCTCAGGTACTTTATGATTATATATATAGTTGGCATGAGTTGTGTAGGAAAATCAACCATTGGGAAGATGTTGGCAAAAAGTATCGGATTCTCATTCTATGATTTAGATTTAGTAGTTGAAGGTTACTATAAAAAACCAATTGAGAGGATCCAAGATGAATGTTTTTCAATAGATCATTTCAGGAAAAAAGTCAGCATCGTTTTAGACCAACTATTTTCCGAAAAATCTCATGTTGTTATTGCTGGTACACCAGCGGGATTAAAATTTCATTGTCTGCACGTTTATAAAAAACATAAACTTAAAAAAGACATAAGTTCTGTTTATTTAAAGGATTCTTGTGAGAATATTTTAGAAAGACTACGGTTCTATGATAAAGATTCTAAACCAATCATAGAAATAATGGATGAGTCAAAGAAAATAAGATACCTGAGAAGGCTCAAAATAGATTATGACTATTTTAGAGAATCCTATAAACGAGCAGATTTCAAAATAGATATCAATAATATTCCCCTGAATGATATACCCAGCCTGATCATTAGCGATTTACAAAAAACAAAAACCATCCCCTTTCAGCATACATTAACTGATAAAATAGGTTAATGAACATTATTCCTTTAAATCATATTGATTTAGATTTGACTCTGAAATTTATATTGGTTGTCACCCCAATTTCATTCGTGCTTTCACGGTTTTATTCTTTATTTTCAGGCTTCATTAGAATTTTCAGCTTAGAAACGTAATGCGCTTTCATGATAATCATCCCCGCTATTGACTTGTTAGATGGTTCCATTGTCCGGCTAAAACAAGGCCGTTATGATGATGTAACGGTGTATCATACTGATCCGCTTGCCTTTGCTTCAACGCTGGCTGAAAAAGGCCATACCCGCTTACATGTAGTTGATTTGAATGGTGCCAAAGATGGGAAATTGGTCAATTTATCACTCATCACTAAAATCACCGAACAAACCGGTTTGGAAGTGCAGACCGGCGGCGGAATCCGATCGTTATCTGATATTAAAACGCTCTTCAGTGCCGGTTTAAAGCGAGTTGTATCCAGCTCAATGGCTATTAAAAAACCGGATGAATGGTTAGAAGCTATTCGATTATATGGCGAACAGTGCATCTTTGGAATGGATTTAAAAGGCGGAAATGTCGCAATCGGTGGTTGGTTAGAAACGAGCAGTGAGCCGCTTGAAACTTTTCTGGAACCCATGCTGAATGCCGGTTTGAAAGAAGTTCTTTGTACAGATATTTCACGTGACGGTATGATGTCAGGTCCAAATGTAGGTTTATACAAAAAATTGCAATCCCGATTTCCTGATTTGCATTTCATTGCAAGCGGCGGCGTCTCTTCGAATGCAGATTTAGACGAACTCCGTCAAGCCGAATTGTTCGCTGTTGTTGTAGGCAGGGCTTGGCTTGAAGGAAAAGTGCAGCTGTAAATTACACTTTACCTCATACATCCTTAACCATGTGGATAGCTTGTAAGGATGACCAACACCTTGTCATGGCCACAGTAAACCCGCAACCCGATCTACCGGCAATTCTTTAATCACATATTCCGTCTGTATTGCCCACCCACTTCGTAAAGCGCCTGGGAAATCTGTCCAAGTGAACAGTATTTCACGGTTTCCATGAGTTCCTCAAAGAGATTTTCATTTGCACGGGCTTTTTCCTGTAAGCGATGCAGCGCATCTTTACTGCTGCTTTCATTAATCGATTTGAACTGAGCCAATGCGTCGATTTGCTGTTTTTTCTCATGCTCGGTTGAGCGAATTAAATCGACTTCTTTAGGCGTTTCTCCTTTTTTACTCAAAAAAGTATTTACCCCAATAATCGGCAGTTCACCGTTGTGTTTCAGGGTTTCGTAATACAGGCTTTCTTCCTGTATTTTTCCACGCTGATACATGGTTTCCATAGCTCCAAGGACACCGCCACGCTCAGTAATCCGGTCGAATTCAGTTAAGATGGCTTCTTCAACCAAATCGGTAAGCTCATTGATTATAAACGATCCTTGCAATGGATTTTCGTTTTTAGCGAGACCTAATTCTTTATTAATAATCAATTGTATAGCTAAAGCGCGCCGGACCGATTCTTCCGTCGGTGTGGTGATGGCTTCATCGTAGGCATTGGTGTGCAGCGAATTGCAGTTATCATAAATCGCCAGCAGTGCCTGCAAGGTCGTGCGAATATCATTAAACTGAATTTCCTGCGCGTGGAGCGATCTTCCGCTGGTCTGAATATGATATTTCAGTTTTTGAGAACGGTCGTTTGCCGTGTATTTATTTTTCATGGCAACTGCCCAAATACGGCGGGCAACCCTTCCGATTACAGCGTATTCCGGATCAAGTCCGTTGCTGAAAAAGAAAGATAAATTGTGAGCAAAATCATCAATCTTCATTCCTCTGGAAAGATAATATTCCACAAAAGTAAATCCGTTGGCTAGTGTAAATGCCGCCTGCGTTACCGGGTTAGCACCGGCTTCTGCAATGTGATATCCTGAAATGGAAACCGAATAATAATTTCTCACTTTATTGCGGGTAAAATAACTCTGAATATCCCCCATCATTTTCAATGCAAACTCTGTTGAAAAAATACAGGTATTCTGCGCCTGATCTTCTTTCAGGATGTCGGCCTGAACGGTACCGCGAACCACACTCAGCGTTTCTGCTTTAATTTTCTCATACACTTCCGGACTCACAATCTTATCTCCGGTGATGCCCAAAAGTCCTAATCCATGTCCATCACTATTCGGCGGTAAGTCGCCGGCATATTCCGGCCTGTTTGCGTTCCGTTCTTTAAAATACGCCTTGATTTTCTTTTCAGCTGAATCCCAATCCCCGTTTTCCTTTACATAACGCTCTACCTGCTGATCGATGGCTGTATTCATAAACATGGCCAAAATCATGGGTGCAGGACCATTTATCGTCATGGAAACGGATGTAGTCGGTTCTGTGAGATAGAAACCGGAATACAGCTTTTTCATATCATCGAGGGTGCAGATACTCACTCCTGAATTTCCAACTTTCCCGTAAATATCAGGGCGCAAAGCCGGGTCTTCCCCATACAGCGTTACTGAGTCGAAAGCTGTGGATAGACGCTTCGCCGGCAGACCTTCACTTACATAATGAAAGCGTTTATTGGTGCGCTCAGGGGTTCCTTCACCTGCAAACATGCGCGCCGGGTCTTCGCCTTCACGCTTGAACGGAAATACGCCTGCCGTAAATGGAAAATATCCTGGAATGTTTTCTTTTAGTGCAAAATGAAGTCGGTCACCCCAGCCTTTAAACGTGGGGAGTGAAACTCTTGGAATTTTCAATCCGCTCAAAGATGTTCGGTATTGCTCATTTTTTATGACTCTGTCCCTTACTTTTGTTTCAACCACATCACGGCGGTACATCTCGGCGGTAGTTTCCCAGTTATCCAGAATATTGAGTGAAATAGGGTCGAGTTTGGATCGCCAATATTCCCTCATCTCCTGCAAGCGGGGCATCAACGTTGCTTTATCTTCCGGATTCCAGTTTTCAATCTGTGCGAGTGTTCCTTCAATCTCATTGAGCTTTGCCGCATAATCCGATTGCGACTCCGCCCATTGGTGATACTCCCGCACACCTTCAGAAATTTCGGACAGATAACGAACCCTGTTTCCCGGAATAATGGCTTGTTTATTCAAATCTTCCGCCGGATCTGCGTTCGTATAAATGCTGCATTTCCAATCAAGTGTGTACTGCTCGTTGATTCGATTAACCAATGCTTTAAAAAGCCTGTTTACCCCCTCATCATTGAACTGAGCGGCAATACTCGGGTAAACTGGTAGCGTTTTTTCATCCACATGCCATAAATTCTGATTGCGCTTGTATTGTTTTCGTACATCACGCAAGGCATCAAGCGAGCCTTTTTTATCAAACTTATTCAGGACAATCAAATCAGCCAAATCAAGCATGTTGATTTTCTCCAACTGCGTTGCCGCTCCGTACTCACTGGTCATCACGTACATGCTGAGATCTGTGATATCCACAATCTCAGATTCACTTTGGCCAATTCCACTCGTTTCAATTATGATCATATCAAAACCGGCCGTTTTAAGAAGCTCAACTGATCCTGTTACAGCCTCACTTGTTGCACGGTTTGAAGCTCTTGTTGCCAGGCTGCGCATAAAAACATGCTCATTATATACGGCATTCATTCGAATTCTATCTCCGAGAAGTGCTCCGCCTGTTCTTCTTTTTGATGGATCAATGGAAATGATGGCCAATGTTTTTTCAGGAAATTCTGTGATAAACCGCCGCACTATTTCATCGGTCAACGAGCTCTTTCCGGCGCCACCTGTACCAGTTATGCCAAGTACAGGAATTGATTTACCATTTTTCCCGGTGAGGATACTTTTGCCTGAATCATAATACAAATTCCCCTCTTTGAACTCCAGCAAATCAGAGGCTGCATTTTCGATTGCAGAGATGCATCGTCCCAATACTTTTGAATCTTTGGATTTCAAATCACTCAAATCTATTTTTTCCAAATCTGTAGTACTGAAATCACATAGTTCAATCATCTCATTAATCATCCCCTGAAGCCCGAGTGTGCGGCCATCATCAGGGCTGAAAATGCGCGATACGCCATATTCGTGCAGTTCCTTGATTTCACGATCTACAATTACACCGCCACCTCCGCCAAAAACTTTGATATGTGGCGCGCCTTTTTCATGGAGTAAATCGACCATATACTTAAAAAACTCGATATGTCCGCCCTGATACGAACTGATGGCAATGCCCTGCACATCTTCCTGAATGGCGCAATCTACAATTTCACCTACCGAACGGTTATGGCCCAGATGAATAACTTCCACACCTGAACTTTGTAAAATTCGACGCATAATATTGATGGATGCGTCATGTCCGTCAAACAGACTTGTAGCCGTTACAAACCGGACCTTATGCGTGGGTTTATAAATGATTTCTGAAGTTGTTTTAGAAATAGATGTGACTTCCTGTTTTTTAGAAACAGATACTGACATGAATGGGTATCTCCTGTTATTATAATCGTGTAAGCGCTTTTTTGATAAGCTGAAAGATACGAAATTTTTAAGGCTGAATGTATGCCGGTAATATCATTTTACGCATAACCATCCCGCAGCGAGAGCCGCTACCATTCCCATCTTCTGATTCCCCAAAATCCGCAAACTTTTTATACCGGTTGATTCGTGTTTATGATGTACTTCACTTATTGATTAAATGTTGCTCCTTGCTTCTCAGCCAGATAATTAATCCGTTCATTTTTCACTTCACTTTTCATCACACCACAGTATTAAAACGTTTTAATTATTGCGGGTTAAGGCAGTTCTGTGCTCCCCATCAGCCAGCGGTCGCATTCGCGGGCGGCACCACGACCTTCATTTATGGCCCACACGACGAGACTTTGTCCACGGCGCATATCACCGGCCGCAAATACACCATCCACATTTGTTTTATAGACTTCGTGTTCGGCTTTGGCATTTGAACGCGCATCCCGCTCAACTCCGAGTTGTTCCAAAAGCGGATTTTCAGGCCCCAGAAAACCCATTGCCAATAGTACCAAATCTGCTTTCCATACCTTTTCGGTTCCCTCAATTTCTTCAGGAACCATTCTTCCCTTTTTAGAGACGTTCCATTTTATTTGAACGGTATGTAACTCTTTGACCTTTCCATCTTTATCTTTGGTAAACTTTTTTGTCATAATTTCATACGCACGCGGATCATCACCGAATTTGGCTTTGGCTTCTTCCTGACCATAATCCAATCGATAAATATTAGGCCACTCAGGCCAGGGGTTTTTGCTTGCTCTTTCTGATGGTGGTTTTGACATGATTTCGAACTGAGTAAGTGAAGCACAACCATGACGCATAGAGGTTCCCACACAGTCTGTTCCGGTATCACCACCACCGATTACAATTACATGTTTATCTTTTGCTGAAATAAACGCTTCATTTTTATGGCCCGAATCTAACAAACTTTTCGTATCGGCGTGTAAAAAATCCATAGCAAAATGTATGCCTTCAGCATCTCTGCCTTCAATGGGTAAATCCCGGGGAACCGTCGCGCCACCTGTTAAAATGATCGCGTCAAATTCTTTTTTTAGCTCTGATGCCGGTTTATCCGCTCCAATTTCTGTGTTTGTTACAAACGTAATTCCTTCCGCTTTAAGCAAATCTACCCGGCGCTGAACTACCGATTTATCTAATTTCATATTTGGGATGCCGTAGGTTAGCAATCCACCAATTCTGTCTGCACGCTCAAAGACCGTCACTAAATGGCCTGCTTTGTTGAGTTGCGCAGCGGCTGAGAGTCCGGCGGGACCCGAACCAACTACCGCTACTTTTTTACCCGTTCTGATTTCGGGTGGTTCCGGCAAAACCCACCCTTCTTCGAAGCCCCTGTCAATAATGGCCTGCTCTATAGATTTAATGGCAACAGGTTCCTCAATCAAACCCAGAACACATGATCCTTCACATGGAGCCGGACAAACACGTCCGGTAAATTCAGGAAAATTATTGGTTTTATGCAACCTGTCTAAGGCTTCTTTCCATTTGTCCTGATAGACTAAATCATTCCACTCGGGAATGAGGTTATGAATCGGGCAGCCGAATGTTTTTCCTTTTAATTCATCACCAGTCTGACAAAATGGAATACCACAATCCATGCAGCGTGCACCCTGTTTTTGCAGATCACTTTCTGATAGTTTTTCATCAAACTCATCCCAATTCTGAACGCGTTCCACCGGGTTACGGTATGGTTTTGTTTTGCGTTCAAACTCTAAAAATCCGGTTGGTTTTCCCATGTTCTGTTTCCTTTGTTCAGTTTCTGCTTAAAAAATTAATTATTGCGCACCACCATTCGTCACACTAACGCCAAATCGACTACTGTGCGGGGTTTTCTCCAACTCACCACTACTCGTCACACTGAGCGGAAAAGCGGATGAAATAGTTTTCCCGAGGTTGATGGTTTCCCGCTTTGTAGTCGAAGTGTCGGTTGTTTCACCACAATACTTGCCAAAGACGCTCAAGTTCTTAATCACCAAATCCTGAGCGGAGCGGTAGCGTAGTCGAAGGGCGACTGCATTCCGGATTACCTCTTTACTCATTAACACATCATCGCCCGGAATTCCGCTCAGGGTGACGCCTGTTAAGGCCTCGAAGAATGAGTAATGCGAATATCTTATAGCTGTATCCATCAATTTCCCTCCGCGCGTACTTTTTCGCCTTTATTCTGATAGAAAGCCTGCAATTCAGCATCTTCTTTTTCAAGACCGAGTTTCACAGCAGATTCTATAGATTCCGTCATTCGTTTAAAATCTTTCGGATAGATTTTCACAAATTGAGGGATGACTTCATTCCATTTGGCCAAAATTTTCCAGGCGCGGTTGCTATCCGTATAATCGGCATGTCTTCGAATCATTTCCTGTACTTCACGAATTTCATCTTCATCCGTCAGCTGTTCGAGATAGACCATTTCTTTATTACAATTTTCTTCAAATGTGCCTTTTTCATCCAGGACATAGGCCATACCACCTGACATTCCTGCTGCAAAATTACGCCCAGTTTCACCAAGAACAACTACTTTGCCGCCGGTCATATATTCGCATCCATGATCACCAACAGATTCAACAACAGCCTTTACGCCACTGTTTCGAACGCAGAAACGCTCACCGGCTTTTCCGAGGATATACGCTTCCCCACTTGTTGCGCCATATAGGGCAACATTTCCAACTATTATATTTTCTTCGGGTTTAAACCGTGCTTTTGAATCGGGATAAAGAATCAACTTACCTCCTGAGAGACCTTTTCCAAAATAATCGTTGGCATCACCTTCTAACTCAAGAGTCATTCCTTTTGGAACAAACGCCCCGAAACTTTGTCCGGCAGAGCCTTGCAAACGAAGCCTGATCGTATCTTCCGGTAACCCTTCCGAACCATATTTTCGGGTTATTTCACTACCCACTATAGTACCCGTGACTCTGTTTATATTTCGAATATATAAAGTAGCGCGGACGGGTTTTTTGTACCTGATAGCCGGTTCGCATATATCCAGCAATGTCTGAATATCCATTGAATTTTCAAGGCCGTGGCTCTGTTTAAACATCTTCCTGATCGCTACATACGATGGAGCGTTAACACGATGTAAGATTGGAGATAAATCCAGATTCTTCGCTTTCCAGTGGTTGGTTTTACGCTGACGTAATTTATCCGTCCGCCCAATCATATCATCAATTGTCCAGAACCCGAGGCGTGCCATGTGTTCTCTGATATCCTGTGCGATGAATCTCATAAAGTTAACCACATAGGCCGGGTCGCCGGTAAATTTAGCGCGTAAATCGGGGTTTTGTGTAGCCACACCCACCGGGCATGTATCCAAATGACACACTCGCATCATAATGCAACCAAGTGTAATCAAAGCGCTCGTTCCAAAACCGTACTCTTCAGCTCCCAGTAATGCGGCCAAAACTACATCTCGTCCTGTTTTAATTTGTCCGTCGGTTTCAAGTGTAACACGGCTTCGAAGGTTATTTAACACTAATGTCTGATGTACTTCTGAAAGCCCGATTTCCCAGGGCAAACCAGCATGTTTGATACTGGTTTGAGGTGAAGCGCCGGTACCGCCATCATGGCCACTCACCAAAATAACATCGGCCTTTCCTTTGGCTACACCCGCCGCTATGGTTCCTACGCCTACTTTGGACACCAATTTTACATTTATATTGGCTTTGTTATTCGCATTTTTTAAATCATGAATTAACTGCGCTAAATCCTCAATAGAATAGATATCGTGGTGGGGAGGTGGTGAAATTAAACCGACTCCGGGCGTAGAAAACCGAGCATTGGCTATCCATGGATAAACTTTTTTCCCGGGAAGCTCTCCTCCTTCGCCGGGTTTTGCACCCTGAGCCATTTTAATTTGAATTTCTTTGGCTTGCGTCAAATATTCGCTTGTAACACCGAACCTTCCGGAAGCCACCTGCTTGATGGCACTGTTTCGGGAATCTTCACTTCCATTCTCAATATAGCGTTTGGGATCCTCTCCCCCTTCACCGGTATTGCTTTTTCCGCCAACCCTGTTCATTGCTATGGCAAGCGCCTCGTGAACCTCCTCACTGATGGAGCCCCACGACATGGCACCCGTTTTAAAACGTTTACAGATGGATTCAACCGATTCTACCTCTTCAATTGGAATTGAATCATCATCATATTTGAATTCAAGTAAATGCCTGAGTGTTGGTGCCGGATCATCCTGCTCGTCTAACAGACGCGCATAAGTTTTATATAATTCATAATCGCCGGTTCGGGTCGCAAGTTGAAGCGTATGTATAGTCTTTGGGTTATACATGTGATACTCCCCGTTTCTGCGCCACTTGTATAGACCACCTTCATCCAAGACAGAACCATTAACATGAATTTTGGGAAATGCTTTTTGATGGCGCATATCCGCTTCAGTTGCTATCGTATCCAAATCAATCCCTTCAATTCGCGAATCCGTCCATGTAAAATAGGTATTGATGACCGATTTACTTATTCCAAGGGCTTCAAAAATTTGTGCGCCCCTGTACGATTTTATGGTTGATATCCCCATTTTTGCCATCACTTTTACAATTCCCTTAACGACAGCCGTATTGTAGCCTTTCACCGCTCGCGTATAGTCGATGTCCTTGATAAGGCCTTCTTTTATCATGTCATACAAGCTTTCGTAGGCCATGTATGGATTAACGGCATCCACGCCGTACCCTAAAAGACAGCAGAAATGATGAGTTTCCCTCGGTTCACCTGATTCCAACACAATGCTGACCTGTGTGCGTTTTCCTGTTCGGATTAAATGATGATGTAATCCTGAAACAGCCAACAGTGCCGGTATTGGCGTATGGTTTTTATCAAATTTTCGGTCTGTTAAAATTAGGATACTTGCGTTTGATGCAATTGCCTTATCCGCCTGTTCAAATAACTTATTTAGACTTTTCTTCAATCCACCACCACCTGAACCAGCTTCAAATAAAATTGACAGCTCTTTAAATTTAAAAGCAGGTTGATTCAAATGCTTGAGCTGTTCCAATTCTTCCGTTGTAAGAATGGGCGTTCTGAGCTTTATTTGACGGCATCGTTCGGGTGTCATTTCGAGGATATTTCCCTTTGCGCCCAAGTATGCTTCCGTAGAGGTGATGAGTTCCTCACGAATGGGGTCGATGGGCGGATTTGTAACCTGAGCAAATAACTGCTTGAAATAATTATAGAGCAATTGCGGCTGATCGGACAGAACGGCTAATGGAGCGTCATTTCCCATAGCACCGATGGGTTGCAACATATTCTGAGCCATAGGGCCAATATTGATACGCAAGTCTTCATACGAATACCCGAAAACTTTTTGACGTTGCACTATTTCATGGTGCTCTAACTTTGGCTCCGGATAGAGCAATTCACGGCTTATCTCACTAAAATCAACCAGGTTTTCATTAAGCCATTTACGGTATGGTTTTTCCTCAACCAATGCTTTTTTAATTTCTTCATCACTGATAATTCGCTTTTCTACAGTATCAATGAGCAACATACGTCCCGGTTGTAAGCGGCCTTTAACCATGACTTCATCAGCGGGGATATCCAATACACCCGCCTCAGATGCCAGTACAATGGTATCATCACGGGTAATGTAATACCGGGATGGCCGCAAGCCGTTTCTATCTAATGTCGCTCCAACTACTTTTCCGTCGGTAAAGGCTACAGATGCAGGCCCGTCCCAGGGTTCCATCATGCAACTGTGATATTCATAGAAAGCGCGTTTAGCATCATTCATTCGGTCATGTTTTTCCCACGGTTCTGGAATCATCATCATCATGGAATGCGGAAGGGATCGGCCACTGAGGTTTAAAAACTCCAGACAATTATCAAATTTAGATGAATCGCTACCATCATCCTGAATTATGGGAAGCACTTTTTTAATATCATCGCCAAAAAGGTCTGATTGCAAAAGTGATTCACGTGCATGCAACCAATTCTGATTTCCGCGAACAGTATTTATTTCACCATTATGGATGATATACCGGTACGGATGCGCCAATTTCCAACTCGGAAAGGTGTTTGTGCTGAAACGGGAATGTACCAGGGCAATGGCCGTCTTCATGCTTGGATTACTTAAATCCCTAAAATACTTCTCTAACTGCGTGGGCGTGAGCATACCTTTGTAAATAATGGTACGACACGACATGCTATTGATGTAGAAGAAGTCTTTTTCTTTAATTTTGAGTTTTGTCTCTGCTATGGCGCGCGTACATCTTCGGCGAATTACAAACAATTTGCGTTCAAAATCGAGTTCATTTACGATATCTTCTGAGCGCTCAATGAAAATCTGCCGCACCGATGGCTCTACTGCAATGGCCGTTTCGCCAAGAGATGTATTGTTGGTCGGGACTTTCCGCCATCCCAGAACATTCAGGCCTTCTTCTCTTACAATTTGTTCAACGATGTCTTCACATGGCAAGCGGTCTTCGCGTTCACCGGGAAAGAATATCATGCCAACACCGTAATTTCCAGGCTCCGGCAATTCGAATCCCAATCCCTCGCAGGAGGCTTTCAGGAATTTATGAGGAAGTTGCATGAGAATGCCCGCTCCATCTCCGGTGTTCATTTCAGCACCGGTTGCGCCCCGATGATCCAGGTTGATTAGTACGCGAATGGCTTGTTTTACAATATCGTTGGTAGCACGACCTTGAATATTTGCTACAAATCCAATTCCGCAGGCATCGTGTTCGTGGGCAGGATTGTAAAGGCCTTGTTGTTCGGGTATTCTGTTGTTTTCTTGTTTCATAGTGCTTTTTATACTGTGTGCGTACCTGTTCGAAACCTGATTTCAGAGGGTTCAATTTCCCGTGTTGCGTGTATTTTGGATTCTTGAACCTTTCGGTGAATAAAAGTGATGCTGTGGAAAATCCTTCAAAGATCTGTCAGAATGAAGATTCCTGCGATCTGAATTGGTACTTATGTGATTCAGTCGTTATCCCATAAATTCCTGAACCCTTTCTACTGTTGCGTTTCACATTGAATCAATAAAATGTGTGTTGATAGATATTAAACATCCAAATGTTACGTCATCTCCAGCTCACTACAGCAATCAGGTTCAGATTCCCTTTCCACAAATCAAATGTTATACTTTTTGTGAAAAGTTAATTTGTACAAAAAAAACCTGTTTAGCAAGTTTTTCCTGCTATTTCTTATTAAAAAACAACAACTAAGCCAAATAAAAGCGCTTTTTTAAAGAGATAGCCGATAAAAAAATATAAATCTAACAACAAGTCCGGTCCATTTGTATTGGTGGACAAGGGGTATCTCCATAAGAACAATACACGCAACAATCGCCCGAAAGTGGCTTTAAGACTTTACCACAAGATGGACATTCCCAAAAATAAGCACAGGAATCTGTTGACATGGTTTCTTTAGCATTATAACCGCACGAGTTACATGTGATGGTTGATTGAAATTTGATACTGTTCATATAGGTTTCATGGTTGATTTTTGAGTATAAATATAGATATTATTTTAAAATGAAAATCGTTCTGATTTAGCTTCAGGGTGAGCGGAGAAGCGGCAAAGGGAGGTGGCTATGGTTACGATTCTCTCCCGATTCGTTCCTTCGTCTTCACTACGCTTCGCTCAGGACAAGTTCGAACCCCTTCTCTTTGAGGTTTACGTTGTCATACCCATCAAGTGTATTTACGCGATAGCGCAGGTACTATGCCCTATCTCTGACAGATAGAGGTTTTATGTGTTTCAATTCGATCCACTTGTTATCCTGGAAACCCATGCAACGTATTATTTTATAATGATATAGACTGTGGTTTATCCGGCTCAAAGTACCGAGCGCTTCGGTGGACCTTCCGACTACGAAATGGCAAAGAGAAAAAATCCGCGTTAGCGGGTAAAGAGGAAGCGTAACCATTCGCCAAGACAGCGATAGTTTGCCGCTAACGCGTAATCAATCTGAGATACATGACAGAACTGGAAGTTCCCGGATAAGCCTCAATCTCTTTCCCGTTTATCTTAATCAAAGCATGGCTTTCCGGGATGACCTTAGAACGTTCAGTTTCTGTCATATCCATCAAATGCACATAGCGAATGCGCGGGTATTAAATTCTCAGCCTGAAGATGTTCTGACCATCAAGACCATATAGAGTATCAAGCGAATACGAACATTTTACACCGAACTACTCATTTAAATATTGAGAGTAAATAAAACCACCGGTATCCACAACTCGAGCAAACTGTGAACTACCGGTGGTCACCCAGGAAGGCGACTCATGAGCTTTTTACAAGCCTGCAGCGAATCCGGCGCACATACTAAACACCGGCCTGCTACACACTCACTACATGAACGCGCTCCCTACCTCATTTACAAAAATCGTTTTCGAAAAGAATCATCTATACTTGCAATCGGTATAATAATTCCAATTTCATGGGCATCCCCGAAATCACGGTCAAGTACCGTTTCACCAAACCAAATCCGAAGACCTGTGGCCATATAGGTTTGAATAATCGTGGGGACAGATGCATTATACGGTTCTAAAAGAGTTCGTAGTTTCTTAATTCGGTTCACTGGCGAATCACATAATCCCTCATCGATAGCCAATGCGGCAGATTTTAATTCCGGCTTATAAACCACATTTTGTTTGCCTTTCAACTTGGGAACATCCGGCGCATAGTGCGTTTCCAGATAGTTTATCAGTACATCTTTAGCATCCGGATGCATAGATTTATACAAGGTCACATTTCCAAAGAAATAGTGCAATTTCTCGTGTTTTTGAATCAATGCGGAGAATCCTTTCCAAATGGCAAAAAAACCAAACCGGGCGCGTTTCGCCTCATCATTAACTACAGAGCGCCCCAACTCAATGGCTTTGGGAAGTATTTCGGTTTGAAATTGTTCTGAGTAATCAAAAAGGCCGGATGTTCGAAGAACACGATCTCCGCACATTTCGGATACATAACCCCATTGAAAGCGATAAGCCGCCACAAGCTCCTGTTCTTCATGATCGTATGCAATGAGTTGAAAGTAGGCAAACTCTCCAAAATCAAGCTCATCCAAATCATAGTATTCACCTCTGCCCGCTCCGCTTTTACTGAAAATCACTTCACGTAATCGTCCGATTGCCCGCATTGTAGCCGGATAGTCATTTCCCTGAAAAACATACACGTTTAACCCACGAAAAGTGACCAACGGAGTAAGATGTAGCAACTCTTCATTTACAGTTTGGTTCGATTGGAGTAGGTTGACTTCCATGTTTACACCACCATTTCTTTCATATAAGCGGTTCTGATTTCCTCATTTATTTTTTGCAACCTGTAGGCTCTGTCCGAATCCCTATCAGCAAGCTTCTCTACAAGTTCAGGTTTCATCGGTTCCCCAAGAAATAAATCAAACGTTTTTTGAGCCGGCTTGATAAATTCCCGGGCCAGGAGCATCATTTCCAGATTCAATTTAATGCCAAAATATGTCCTCAGAAAAGCGACTGTATTGAACTTCCAGGAATTCCGGCTGTTGATGTACACCGGCACAATGGTTCGTCCATGCTCTTTTGCCAGACGCACCGGCATTTTATTCCATCGGAAATCCCTGTATATACCATCGCGAATGCGACCTGTTCTTCCGGCGGGAAAAATGAGTAAGGCATCATCACTTGCAAAAGCTTTATGTAACACTTCAGCAGAATTCCGGGAGTGGTTGTACAAATCAACCGGTACAATTATAGAACGCAACTGTGGGATGTGTCCCAATATATCATTCACAACCATTTTTGAAGAAGGATAATACTGCAAGAGTAAACTCATCATAAGTAATCCGTCTAATCCGCCTGTGGGATGATTGGCTACAAATAAAGGGCGCGAGTCGGCAGGTGGCATGGCAAAAGACTGCGTGTGAAGCCGGCCAGATACCTTCAGATAGTTGAGAATAGTTTGCGGAAAATACCTTCCATCTATACCCTTCAACTCCCTGATTACCCTGTTTATAGTTTTCTGCATAATCACTTTTCGCATCACCGGAAATATCCAGCCTGGCAGGGAATCATGAACCGCTTTATTCTTCTGTAATAGTATTTTTCTGAAATCAATCCCAGGAAATTCATCGACCTCTTTGGGCAAAACGGAAGCATACAACTTATCTTTCAATGGCAATTCTTGAGAGCTGAATGGTTTATCCGGATTGGTCACATCGCCGGATTTATACCTCATTTGAATCTTTTTTTGGCCTATTCTGATGTGCGTTATACTCACACTGGCTCTGTCACTTCGCTTCATGGCAGTAGAATACGCTGCAAGCAATGGAATTCTCTTTTGATGAAAAGCCAATTGCTCCTCTTCGGAAATTACGTTCAAACCCTTTTTTGTGATTTTCCTGAACAGAAATGAACGGATTTTTTTAACAACCGGTAAATGTAACGAAGACGAAACGGCAGGATTTGTTGGGGCAATAATTTCACGTAAAAAAGAACCATCCCAGCTCCATTGATGTGGTTGCCGGATTCCGGAAAATACAAAAAAATCGAAAGGTTGATAGTGGTTCAAGTTTTCATTGTGAAGCGTTTGCATGACTTCCCTCACGGTGGATTTTCCGGCAAGTTTTCGAACCAGATGTCCCCTGCTTTTAAAAGCTATATCTGCATTCATTACAGGTATTTGGGAAACCGTATAATTATTGAGTAATGCCAGTACCAGTCCTTTTTCATTTACACTTAACCATGTTCCACCGGCTTTCGAATCGATTGGCGCCAGATAGCGTGTTCCTTCCGATTCATACGCAATTGGAGGAAAAGCCTCCGGCCTGGAAAGCAGCTCATCCCGGTTGAACATCAGGCTGAGATGGGTGTCATGAATTTGCCAGCTTAGTGTGCACATATCATTTTCTGGCTTTTATGGTTGATGGTGCCACTCCAAAATTTTCATCTAACAAATACTGCAAGTTTTGCTCTAAAAGACCCACTCTGATGAGCGCCTGATGGTGAATGGTATGTTCCAGATTATACAATAATTCACGGTCAAAACTACTTTGAATGGTACAAACATCATCTGACCCATCCTCATAGATGCCTTCTACGAACAACTCATCCGGCCAGTTTTTTTCTTCTGAAAGTTGAGCCGTCACAGCTTCTATGGTTTCAATGGCTTTGGCAGGTTTTGTTTCAATTTCAAGATCACGCGCACGCTTATCATAATTTACTACAAGGATATCAATAATAGGTCTATGCTCTTTATCAATCGATTTCTTTTCACTCAGACTCGTTTCCGCCGTTGCGACTCCGTGTAGCAAACAGGTGTAAAATTCTAAAATATGACGCATGTGTTGTCCTATAGTAGCTCCTGACAACCATTCTGATTTCTGAATATATGCTTCCTCCGGTAGTACCTGAAGAAAATTCTTTAACTGATTTAGATTTTCTATCGTTGCTCGTATCATGATTTAAGAAAGTTTAGCAAAGTATTGATTAGTAAGTAGAGGGTTTAAAACCTGAGAATAAGAGGTATCTTACTTATCGGGCGCCGAACAGCACTCCTGATAGCGATCCCGAATAAGTTTTATGATTGATATAAAAGCCAGAATTAACATAGTTTTTTGATTTTATTTTGAGGCAATATACATGCTTTGTACTTCTGCGGCCATTTCTACCAATTCATCGGCATTATGAAATCCGGTAGTTTTATAAAAAATGGTGCCGTCGGGTTTAATAAAAACCAATGTTGGAAATGAAGTGACCCCAAATTCCTCAGCTGTGTCGGCACCATCGCCTTTGCCACCATTAATTTGAATGCTTACAAAATGTTCATTAAAAAATTCACCGGCGTCACGGTTTCGGTATGTACGGAGTTTCATCATCTGACAAGGAGCACACCAAGTTGTATAGAATGAAGCATAGACTAATTTTTGCTCATTTTCAGCCATTGAAAGTACTTCTTCAAGATTTTGATCACTAAATGCAATACCGCGACTGATAACATGTTCTTTTTCGGCTCCTATTGTTGAAAATGCAAAGGTGGCTAAAAGAATTGAAATAAATAAAAGTTTTGAGATGAATGCTTTCATAAGATAATGTATCCTGATTGAAAAAATTGATGTGGAACAAGCTTTGTCTAAGCTAATCGCAGAAAATTTCCCGCCATGCATACCTGAGGAGCGAGAACTACACCTCAGATATGCTACGGGTCTGCACTCTACTGTTCAAACTGATATTCGGCTATTACCGTAACTTCAACCGTTTTGGCAATATTTCTGGATGGTTTTCCTTTAGAAAATTCTATCCCATACTCTGCCAGGGTTATGGGGAAAATACTATTTACGGTTACTGTACCATTACTTACAATTACGCTTGCTTGCTCTTTAAGCGGATTGGTCTCTCCACGAATGGTCATTTCACCTTCAACATGTGCGGTGTAGGTTCCATCAGTGGTGAAATTAATCTCTTGGAGATTTGTGATGGTTGCCACATAGCGCGCTCTTGGAAAGTCTCTGGTATTCAGAAATTTCTTTTGATTAAAATGGCGCTGCATCAATGATTTCTCAAATTCAAAGCTTTGCATGGGAACCACAAAAATGACTTCACCGGTTTCTGTATTTATCGTACTTGTGGCATTAAAATTATTGGATTCAATATCTTCGACCGGTGTGGTTGAGAAAAATTTGATATGGGTTTGAGTGGTCGTAAGCGTATCATTTGCATGTGTTGTTTGCGTAAAACCAATCATTAAGGTTGCCGCAAAAGCAGTCGTCAGGATATATGTTATTAGATTTTTCATAATGTTCATTCTTTATTTTGAGTTTTCTGTTTATTTATTTTGATTTTAAAAATGTGTGCATGAGTCTATCATACATGTGTGAAATAAAATTTTAGCGGATAATCGCACAATGATCCATCACAACCGGCTCATATCGGTTAAAATCCTCGTCGAAGTACGTTCCCGCTCTGATGACGCCTTTTACTGTAATGTTGTCATCTTTGCTTACGGCGTATCCGGCATCATCCACTAAGGGTATTAGAGTGCATTTTACGCGGGCGGGTGCATCATCACCTGAGAGCATCAATACAGTCTCTCCATTCATATTTTCAGTAATACTGGAAACCGTGCCTCGAATTTCCAGAATGGCTGACTGTCCGTCTTCACTCAAATATTTTTTGTTAGCATTGGTAGGATTGTCAACATACTCGTTGACTAATTGAGTGACTGTTAATTGATGATCAGTGGCTGACGATTGGATATCACGGTGTGGCATATTAAACAGGTAATAAACGACACCGCCCGCAATAACTATTCCTGTAAGCAGGACGATTAAAGCGATTTTAAGGATTTTCAATTTGTTCATAATCTTTCAGAAATGAGTGTTTAAATTTTCTGAAAGATTAGTCGGGGGGCTTTCTGATTCCTTACAAATTATTTTTTAAATTCTTCTTGCAATCTCTTGATTAGTTCTTTTTTAGATTCTTCATCTAATTGTTTTTTATCATCTTTCATGTTTTCTTCAAATAAACGCTCTAAGGCCGTATCCACAAATTCAGAATGTTTGGCATACCCTGAGCATTTCTTGCACATAGATAGATGCATAGTTAGACGCGCTTTTTCCGTAGCCGTTAATGGTTCTATAGATCGCCGATCAATCAGCTCGCTGGCTTTTTTACACGGATAAAACAATAACCGCATTAATTTCATGATGTTTTCCAATTTGTTTCTATACATTTTTTCAAAAGTAACTTCGCTCTATGTACAATTTGCCAGTAATTAGACGAAGTAATATCTAAATCCTTACAAATTTCATTCGACGATTTATCTGAAAAATACTTTGCTGTTACAGCAGTATGCCAGTTTAAAGGCAATTCGTCCATACATAATTCCATCACCTTGTTAAACTCTGTATTATCTAAGAGGTGTGTTTCGGCATACCAATGTGTGACTGTTGTAGCTTCATCCCAACTACCCGCATCATCAAAAAAGCTTTTGGTTACTTGTGTGGCCATTTCTTCATCCAGAGGCACAGTGGCCTTTCCAATCCGGTTTTTACTTCTGTAATAATCTACAATTTTATTATTCATGATACGAAAAAGCCAGGTTTTGGGAGAGCTTTTTCCATCAAAATGCTCCTTCGATTTAACCGCTGCCAGAAATGTATCCTGCACAAGGTCACGGGAGGTTTCTTCGTCAGAAGTTTTAAACAAAGCCCAGCGATAAAGCGCATCGCTGAACTCACGAACCCAAAGCGTAATCTCGTCCTGCTCTCGCATTTTAGTATGATTTAGAGTTTTTTTTACTACACAATTGGAAAAAATGTGTAAGGTTTCATAAACGGGTACGACAATTTAAGAGAATCATTGGTATCAAATAAACTATTTCATTATTAATAGGTGGATGTTAGTAAAATGACCAATGTAAAGTATAAATTATCATAAAGTTAGTCAGATTATTATTATGTTAAAATTCGATAGTATCATTATTGGATCCGGACAAGCTGGCACTCCTCTCGCCTTTAAAATGGCATCCAAAGGAAAGAAAGTAGCATTTATTGAAAAGAATACGGTTGGCGGAACCTGTCTGAACGTAGGATGCACCCCAACCAAAGCCTATGTTGCGAGTGCAAGACGTATATGGGACACAAAGCACGGAGATGAACTGGGAATTGAGATACCTGCAGGGACGAAAGCCAATCTCAAAAAAATTAAAGCCCGTAAAGACGCGCTTATCAAAAAATCGGTGGATGGAATCAATACCGGAGTTTCTAAAAATGAACATATTCACTTTTTTCACGGAGAAGGAATCTTTAAAAGCCATAAAGTTGTGGAAGTCAATGGGGAACAACTAACTGCACCCGAAATTTACATAAATGTAGGTGCCCGTGCTTTTATACCGAAACCATTTGAAGAGGTTCCCTATCTCACAAATGAATCTATTCTGGAACTGGATGAAATACCAGAGCATCTTATCGTTATCGGCGGTAGTTATATTGGCCTTGAATTCGGACAGATGTTCCGCCGGTTTGGCAGTAAAGTGACCATCATTGAACGAAGCTCACGTTTGGTTTTCAGGGAAGATGAAGACGTAAGTGATGCCATTAATGACATTCTTGAGCAAGAATCTATTGATATCCACTTCAATACCTCCTTAACCTCAGCTCAAAAGACAGATGACGGTATTCAGCTCACCGCTCAAAACGGAGAGCATAAGAATGTTATCTCGGGTTCGCATGTATTGGTAGCCGTTGGCCGAAAACCCAATACCGATAAGCTTAATCTTAAGGCAACCGGCCTGAAAACCGATGAAAATGGATTCATTCCGGTTAATGACACACTCGAAACTGAAGTTAAGGGCATTTTCGCCCTGGGTGACTGCAACGGCAAGGGAGCCTTTACACATACGGCTTATAATGATTATGAAATTATTGCTGAAAACAAGTTCGATGGAAAAAGCCGAAAAGTTTCCGATCGCATTCAAACCTACGGCTTATACATCGATCCCCCACTGGGCAGAGTTGGCCTTACAAAAAAGGAGGCCCTTCAGCAGGGTTATTCAGTCCTTGAAGCAAAACGCCCCATGAACCGCATTGCCCGCGCCAAAGAAAAAGGAGAAACAAACGGGTTTATGAGCGCTGTTATTGATGCAGATACGAAACAAATTCTTGGAGCAGCTATTCTTGGAGTGGGTGGGGATGAAATTATTAGTAGCATCGTAAATGTTATGTATGCAAATAAACCCTACACCATCATTCGCGATTCTGTTCAGCCACATCCCACGGTTTCTGAACTCATCCCCACCATGCTGGAAAATCCAACGCTTTTTAAGCAAACATAACTTGGAAAACAGAAGTCATTTGAAGATTTTAAAAAGGATGTGAATACAGATAATTATTTAATTCGGGTAAATCAGAACATTCAACAAAAATATTTAAGATAAAGGAGCACGCATAAGCATGAGCTACCGCATCGAGCAAAACAAATTATTGAGTCAATTAAAAACAACCCGGGCACATAGCCTTGATATTTGCAAACCACTAAAAACCGAAGATCACGTCTTACAGCCAATGGCAAATGTTTCCCCGCCCAAATGGCATCTGGCACATACAACCTGGTTTTTCGAGCAACTTGTTTTACTTCCCTACTTAAAGGATTACAAAGAATATCATCCTGATTTTTCATTTCTCTTCAACAGTTATTACAATACCCTTGGTGAGCGCACACTTCGCGCCGATCGCGGATTTATGAGCCGTCCAACCGTTGAGGAAGTCCACAGCTACCGGCAATATGCAGATGAAAAATTAACACAATTATTCAATCAGGAACTGCCACAGGATGTGTTATCCATTATCGAAATTGGCATTAACCACGAGCAGCAACATCAGGAATTACTCGTGTATGATTTGAAATATATTTTGGGTTTCCAACCGACCTTTCCGGCTTACGGCGACCGTTTTATTGCGCCGAACGAATCAACGGAATCAGAGTGGGTAACAGTTGAACCAGGGCTGTACGACATCGGAACAACCGGCGATTCTTTTTCTTATGATAATGAAGGTCCGCGCCATAAAAACTATCTCCACGGAGCAAAACTTCGCAGTACGTTAATAAAAAATGGTGAGTTCCTTGAGTTTATAAAAGATGGCGGATATAAGAACCACGACCTTTGGCTTTCAGAGGGATGGGATTTCATCAACGAACAGAGTATTTCCTCACCTCTGTATTGGCATCAAGTGGATGGGGCTTGGAAAACCTATACGCTGCGCGGACTGGAAAATGTGAACCCGGACGCTCCCGTGCAGCATATCTCTCTGTATGAAGCCGCCGCATTTGCTGACTGGGCCGGTTATCGTCTGCCAACTGAATTTGAATGGGAAATTGCAGCCAATCAATTTAAGTGGGGCTCGCTTTGGGAATGGACACAATCGGCTTATCTGCCCTATCCCGGATACAAAAAAGCACCCGGCGCGCTGGGTGAGTACAATGCAAAATTTATGCTCAATCAAAATGTATTGCGCGGCAGCTCGGTGGCCACTCCAAAAGGACACGCCCGAAAAACGTACCGAAATTTTTTCCATGCCAGTTGCCGTTGGATTTTCTCCGGTTTTCGTCTTGCATCAGATTTAAAATAATCCATGAAAGATTTCTTAAATGACGTGATTGAAGGTCTTTCGGCAACACCAAAAGCCATTCCTTCGCGGTATTTTTATGATGATGAGGGCAGCCGGTTATTCCAGCAGATTATGCAAATGGAAGAGTACTATCTGCCAGAAGCCGAGCTCGATATCCTGAATAACCAAACGGTGGAAATATTGCAGGCCTTGCAACTCCAAAAACCTGAACTCGACATCATAGAGCTTGGTGCCGGTGATGGAACTAAAACCAGTGTTTTTCTGAAACAAATAGCTGCCGAAGGCATTCAAATAAACTATTATCCGCTTGATATTTCTGATGATATTTTAAAAGTGAACACGAAGCTGATGGAGAAAAAAGTACCGGATGTTCGCGTATTTCCTTATGCGGGAAATTTCTTTAAAACACTTGCTATGGTTCCCCATAATGGACGTAAACGGCTCATTATGTTTATGGGCAGTAATATCGGAAACATGAATGATGCGCGAATAGCCCTCTTCCTCGACTGGATTTGCAAACATACCAAGCCAAGCGATAGTACCATGATTGCTTTTGACCTGAAAAAAGATCCAAATATCATCCTGAAAGCATATAATGATTTGGGTGGCATTACGAAAGCATTCAATCTGAATCTATTGAAACGCATAAACCGAGAATTGAACGGAACATTCAATATCAATCAGTTTCAGCATTTTCCAGTGTACGACCCGTCAACCGGAACTGCGTTGAGTTATCTGATTAGTCTTTCAAAGCAATCTGTTTCCATTGGTAGTGGAGCGGATGCCAAAACCTTTCATTTTGAAGCATTTGAAGCCATTCATACCGAAATTTCACGGAAGTTTAGCGAGTGTGATATTGATCAATTGTGTAAAACATCTAATTACAAGGTATTACGACACTATTTTGATGAAAAGAAATATTACTCACTCACCTTAATGTCACACGAATAGAACTGATTCCTTCAAAAAAATCCCTTTATCATGAAAAAAATTGAACTAACGCCCTTGTCTGCTTTATCAGACCGCCAACCAAAATCATTTACTGTAAACGGACTCGATTTGGTTGCCATCCGTTATGATGATATCGTTTCTGTACTTTATGGCCGTTGTCTGCATCGGGGCGCTTTGATGGGCGATGGCTATGTGGACGGAAATAACCTGATTTGCGGGGTTCATGGCTGGGATTATCGCATTGATTCCGGGGTTTCAGAGTACAATAATGAAGAAGTGCTCCATAAGTTTTTCTCCGAAATATCCGACGGAAAAGTTTGGGTTGATGAAGATGAAATTGAAGACTACCTTCAGGAACACCCACAGCCATTCAATCGTGATCAATATTTGGGTCAATATGCAGATACACATCCTGAAGATACCGAACCATATACAGGTTACATTCAGGAACTCGCGCGCAATGGTTTAACAAAATACGGTCATCACGGCCCTTCAGCGGCAATGGGAGTTGACCGCAACCTGCTGCCAAAATGGGAAAACATTCAGTTTTTACCCGCACAGCTCGCTAATCGTCCCCTGCTTGATGATGAACCCGTGGATACTTCGGTAATCATAGGACCACGCGCAAAGAAACCACTTGAATTGAAGATTCCGGTGCTGGTTTCTGATATGAGTTTCGGGGCTTTATCAAAAGAAGCAAAAATCGCGCTTTCAATGGGAGCGGAAAAAGCGGGAACAGGTATATGTTCAGGCGAAGGCGGCATGTTACCCGATGAACAGGCCAATAATTCACGCTATTTTTACGAACTGGCCTCCGGAAAATTCGGGTTTTCGTGGGATAAGGTGAAAAAAGCGCAGGCATTTCATTTCAAAGGCGGTCAGGGTGCCAAAACCGGAACAGGCGGACATCTTCCCGGGCATAAAGTAACAAAGGAAATCGCCGAAGTAAGAGGTTTGAAAGAGGGTGAAACGGCCATTTCTCCGGCAGCATTTCCCGATTTGAAAACCGCTGCTGATTTCAGACGTTTTGGTGACAAGGTGCGTGAGGAAACAGGTGGGATTCCCATCGGGTTTAAAATAGCCGCCAGCCATATCGAAGCCGATATCGACTTCGCCCTTGAAGCCGGAGCCGATTACATCATCCTTGACGGACGTGGCGGCGGAACCGGTTCAGCGCCTACAATCCTGCGGGATAACATCAACGTACCCACGATTCCGGCACTTGCTCGCGCCCGCAAACATTTGGATACCAACGGAGTCAATGATGTAACGCTCATCATTACCGGCGGCCTTCGTGTACCGGAGGACTTTGCCAAAGCCATGATGCTCGGTGCAGATGCCATTGCCGTTTCCAATTCGGCGCTACAGGCTATCGGCTGCCTCGGAATGCGCGCTTGCCACAGCAACAACTGTCCGGTTGGAATAGCCACCCAAAAAGATCATTTACGCAGCCGACTCATTATTGAAAGCTCGGCGCAGCAATTGAACACGTTTTTTGGTGCATCAACCGAATTAATGAAAGTCATTGCCAGAGCCTGCGGATATAATTCTGTCAGGAATTTCAATAAGAACGACTTATCAACCATAGATTATAACATACATCGCTTAACAGGAATACATTATGCAGGAATACATTTCCATTGATCAGACAATTCATCAACTCTCACAAATCATCACAAAATTCAACCGGACATTTGTCCCCAAAAAAGAAGACGACAGCCATACCAATTTGTCTTTTGACGCACTCGAACATCGCCTTTTTGGCAGATGGGTAGAGAACGGCAAGCAAAAAGTAATCCTTGCCCTGCATGTAGATACATTCGAGTTTCAATTCATCCATTTTAACCGAACCGTTTTGAAACAAATTCCTATTCAAGGCAAAACGCAGCAAGAACTTGAAAACGCTGTTGAAGCTTTTCTGCCGGAGATTGGATTAAAACCTGATGGTTTTAAAGACCCGCTTCATTTCGAAATTCCGGATTACGGTTTGGGTGATAAACCCTATCAAAAATGGGAAAGCACTGCCCTGGAAAAATGGGTGGAATACCGCTCCCTTGCAAATCGGGCGAGCAGCCTTTTGCTTGGTGCCCTTCAATTGAACGATGAAATCCGGATTTGGCCGCATCATTTTGATACCGGCATTTATGTGGAAGCTACGGACTCCATTGGGTTGGGCTTTGGACTGGCCATTCAGGATGACATGGTTGGTGAACCCTATTTCTACTTTTCCGGATATGGACTCAACGGACATTCAATCGACTACTCTGCCACAAAACCCCTGTCAGTTGGAAAATGGATTACGACTGAAAACTGGAATGGCGCCGTGCTACCCTACTCGGAATTATCGGAAGAGGTAACACGTAGATACCTTCGTGAAGTATTGAATTGGTATATCCATTAATAATCATTTTTTGAATCCTGTACATGTTGGAATTCAGTTTTGAATTTTGGTATTTATTTCCGCTTGCAATAATGATTGCCACGGTTGCCATGAGCAGCGGAATTGGCGGACAATTAGAGCCAAGACTTCAAAAAATTGTAGCTGAAGATAAAATGAAAGTCAGTATTTCAGTGGTGTTTGTACTTATTGGAATATTTATGTTGGTTACACTTATCTAATAGTTTTGTCAAAGCCTTCTCTGATTGGGGCTTTTATGATAATCGATTAGATGAACTTATAATTTTGGCCAAAGAACTAAATCAATTCATTCTTGAATCGTCACGCACAGATAAAGATGATCAGTTTGATTTAATGATGCAGATCCATTATTTGGATGCAAGTCTCACAGACGACACGAATACCATGATGATGGAGCTTAATGATGCGTCTCAGCAACTCAAAACCATTATCCTAAGAATTATACCCGTCTTTACCGTACTCATTTTACTCTATGCTTGGTATATTATTGCTTCATTCATGAACATACTTTTACTTGATTCACCCAAAAAACTTTTAATCAGTTACAGAAAAATCCTGATTGAAGGTGTGACGTTCGGGAACAATTACCTTTACCATACCATAATCAGAAGCGACATGACAACTGTTACATGACTGAACAAGAATTTCATATCGTTCAGTGAATAAAGCAAGGTCTTTCTTATCAATAGCTTCTTCCAGCCTTTCTACCTGAGGCAGCAACTTAATGTTTATTAAGTCACCCATATTAAGATCATGATGGATATAACCTCCATCAATGATATCTTCTGCAACTTCTTCAATTTCATGACTATACAAGTCAGCCAGTTCCCAATTTTCTGCTTGTCCGGCAAAATACAATTTCTTTGCGTATCGACTCATAAAACCCATGTGATAAATAAGAGGGATTTCTAACGATTGTACATCAGTTTCCTCAATGGTATCCTTTTCATATTCACCAACACATGATATCCCCACAAAAATCATTGTGGTAATAAACACAATACTTACAAGAGTAAAAATTCCGGGTTTCGTTACCTTAATTGTTTTGAACTTTCTGGACATAATTAAATAATTATTTCTAAATATTACGGCTATTTCGTTGTAATCAAAACCGCGCCAAAAGCGGCATCCAGTCCATACCTCATATATGAATCCTCAGATTTCATAATTCGAATATCCGCTATATCCTCTACATTAACAAGGCTTTCCACCGCCGAATATTCCCTGGCAACTTTTGCTCCATTTACTACAAAAACAGCATAGGCCTGTGACGCATTCGAGATACTATTCACTCCCCTCAGCCGAACGTAATATTCACCGCTTGCATCCACTATGGATACCCCGCTCAGTTGTCTCAACCTTAACAAAAGACTTTCTGAAGGATTATCCCGAGTTTCAGATTGAGAAGCTGGTTTCTCATTTTTATCAAGTCCGAGTTCATCAATTAATCGTGCAATTTCTTCGGGTGACTGCTGATTTGATGACTCTTTTGTTGAAGCGCATCCACTAAATACCAGGATAAATGTAAGTATGAAAATAATAGCAGGTAATTTAATCATGACATATAAACATACGGGCCAAATAACTTTTTTTCCTACCGTAAAATGTACTGTTTTAACCTGACTTATTCACCAGATAATTTTGAAGTGATCAAAATGAAGTAAACAAGCCGTGTTATAGACCAACATTAGACGTACCATCAGCACGTTTTTTTATTTTTGAAAACCAAGCCATCTACACAAAAAAACCAGATAGATGCTCTCATTACTCACAAAAAACTAATTACAACCTTGTGATTGATTATTAACTGTGGAACTCTCATTTTAAGCCACTACCTAAAATATGACTGTATATGTTTTATAATCATTTTTCATGTTCACTGAACCCACCATTTTAAAAAGCCAGGTTGGCTGGATTGAAGTTATTTGCGGAGGGATGTTCAGCGGTAAAACCGAAGAACTCATCCGCAGGGCAAGACGCGCCCAAATTGCAGGACAACGAGTTGTAATCGTAAAACCGGCCATTGACAAACGATATAGTGAAGATATGGTTGTATCGCATAATAAAGCGACTCTTCCGGGAATTGTGGCATCAACTGCCGACCAAATTATACTAATGACCGGTAACGCCGAAGTAGTCTGTATAGATGAAGCCCAATTTTTTGATAACAGGCTCATAGATGTGGCAAACTCATTAGCTAATGATGGAAAACGGGTAATCATTGCCGGCCTCGATATGGATTACCTCGGGAAACCATTCGAACCCATGCCGCACCTTCTTGCCATCGCTGAATATGTAACAAAACTCCATGCTATTTGCTCGGAATCAGGATATATTGCAAATTTTTCACAACGAATTACAGCTCAGGATGATCGTATTTTAATAGGGGAAAAAGACGCCTACGAACCAAGAGCACGACATTGCTTTCGTCCACCCACGGATAAAAAACGTGGCCGGGAAATGAAACCAATAAATGACGGCGAACAACAAACAACTTAACAACACACTTAATTTATAGATATGGAAATTCTACGCGGGATTCTCGGTATGGCCTTTATTATTGGCCTGGCATACGTTTTCAGTAAAAACAAAAAAGCTGTAAGCTGGAGATTAGTCGGTGTTGGGCTAAGTATCCAATTAGTACTTGCCATTTTTATTTTAAAAGGAAGCCAAATGGCTGAAGTGTTCAGTCCGCTTGGCTGGCCAAAAGAATTTTTTAGCTTCATTTCTTCATTCTTTGTTCTTGTTCTTGATTTCACAACAGCCGGTTCTCAATTCATTTTTGGTGATCTTGCATTGGGCCCCGGAATGGAAGGAAGCCTCGGATTCTTTTTTGCGTTTCAGGTTTTGCCAACAATCGTTTTCTTTGCTTCTATCACGGCCATTTTATATCACTATGGAATATTGCAGTTTGTAGTCAGAATTATGGCCAGTGGAATGCAAAAATTGATGGGAACTTCAGGTGCAGAATCCCTATCCGTTGTTGCCAATATATTTGTAGGACAAACAGAAGCTCCCCTTGTCATTAAACCTTACATCGAGAAAATGACGCAATCAGAGCTCCTCGCCGTCATGACGGGTGGAATGGCAACCATTGCCGGTGGTGTAATGGCGGCCTACATTCAAATGCTCGGCGATTCCTATGCCATTGCCAATGAGTTAACTCTGGAAGTCGGTCGCCAACTTTTTGCAGAACAACTTCTCGGCGCTTCCCTAATGGCGGCACCCGCAGCTTTGGTCATTGCCAAGATTTTCTATCCAGAAGTTGATGAGCCTGTCACTCGTGGCGAAGTTAAAATTTCTGTGGAAAAAGTGGATGCTAACGGTATTGAAGCGGCATCCAGTGGTGCTTCTGAAGGCCTCAAACTCTCGCTGAATGTTGGAGCCATGTTACTCGCATTCATTGCAATCCTGGCACTCATGAACCACTTCCTCGGTTGGTTTGGCGATATGACCGGAATCAATAATATATCGGACGATTTCGAACTGAGTATTCAGGTTATTTTGGGATATATGTTTTCTCCGTTGGCATTTATAATTGGTGTTCCCTGGGAAGATGCAATAAATGTAGGTTCTATGATTGGCACAAAAGTAGTACTAACAGAATTTATAGCATTCATCAACCTGTCCGAATTTGTTGCCGCCGGAGCCTTGCAGGAAAGAACCATTTTTATGGCTACATTCGCCTTGTGCGGTTTTGCTAATTTTGCATCCATTGCCATTCAAATTGGAGGAATAGGTGGTCTCGCCCCAAACCGAAAATCTGACTTGGCACGATTTGGGATTTTAGCCGTAATTGCCGGAACACTTGCTAATATGATGACCGCGACAATTGCGGGTGTATTGTATTGAAAAATAGTTTTATTTGAACCACCAAGGCTCGAAGACTCAAAGAACACAAAGTATTTATTTATGTTCACAAAACGATTACTCACACTCCTCTTTTGCTTTCTCCTGCTTCCCCTTTTAACTAAAGCTCAGATTACACCGGCTCCTGACAGAAGTGAAGGCGAAGGGCCTTTTGACCGGCTGATTATTCGTAGCGGTATTCTCATAAGTGGAACCGGTGCCCCACCTACAGGCCCGGTTGATATCATCATAGAAGGAAATCGTATTGTCAATATTGTGAATGTGGGCTATCCGGGTGTGCCCATAAACGAAAGTCGTCGTCCGCAGGCTGATATAAACACGCGCGAACTTGATGCTGATGGAATGTACATTTTACCCGGATTTGTTGATATGCACGGACACATGGGAGGCAACGCGCAGGGAACTCCGGCTGAATATGTTTTTAAGTTGTGGCTGGCGCATGGCATCACAACCGTTCGGGACCCGGGAAGTTATAACGGCCTGGAATGGTCACTTCTGCACAAAAACAGGAGCGCGAATAATGAAATTACTGCACCCAGATTGCACGTATATTTTAGTTTTGGCCGGGGTCACGATGGCCCGATAACCACTACAATTCAGGCTAGAGACTGGGTTCGCAAACTGGCAAAAGATGGCGGTGATGGCATCAAATTTTTTGGGTTACGTCCGGATATCATGGAAGCTGCTCTTGATGAAGCCACCAAGAACAATCTGCGTTCGGCAGCACATCACGCTCAATTAAATGTTTCCTGGATGAATGTACTTCAATCTTCCGGCCTCGGACTAACAACCATGGAACATTGGTACGGTTTACCCGAAGCTCTTTTTGATGACAAAACCATTCAGAATTATCCGCCGGACTATAATTATATGGATGAACAGCATCGTTTTGAAGAAGCCGGAAAATTATGGAAACAAGCAGCCGGTCCGGGAAGTGAGCGTTGGAATCTGGTTATGGATAACCTGCTCGAACGCGACTTTACACTCGTTCCCACTTTTAATATTTATGATGCCAATCGCGACTTAATGCGGGCACGGCGCGCAGAATGGCACGACGAATATACGCTTCCCTCCTTGTGGGAATTCTTTCAGCCAAACAGGGTTGCGCACGGCTCCTACTGGTTTAATTGGGGAACCGAACAGGAAATTCTCTGGAAAGATAATTACAGAAGATGGATGGGCTTCATCAATGAATACAAAAACAGAGGCGGTCGTGTAGCTGCCGGTTCGGATTCCGGATACATTTTTCAGATTTATGGTTTTGGTTTTATTCGCGAACTTGAGTTGCTACGTGAAGCAGGGTTTCATCCATTAGAAGTGATTCAATCTGCTACACTTAAAGGAGCCGAAGCGTTGGGTGTTGCCGATCAAGTGGGCACAATAGAACCCGGTAAACTGGCTGATTTGGTGATTATTGATGCCAATCCACTTCAGAATTTGCAGGTGTTGTACGGAACCGGAGCTATTGAAGTTAATGATGATAACAAGGCTGTTCGGGTTGGCGGCATTTCATATACCATAAAAGATGGTATTATTTATGATGCTAAAGAGTTGCTTGATGACGTTAGAGCTATGGTTCAATCAGAAAAAGATAAACTCAACTACGAAATCTATCAACCGGGTAATAAGTAAGCCGGATAATTCCTTTTAATAACGTTAACCCAAAATATCCATTACTTCATCATCCTTACACTATATTCTCCAACTCAACATTGATACACTACATATCCCTGATTATATTTTTAATAATCCCGTTTGGCCAATCAATTGAGGCCCAATCTCAAGTAAATCAGTTATTTGAGTTAGGCCATTTAGAGGGACGATTTGCGGGTTCACAATTACTGATTCAAGACTTGGTCGTTCAATTGGCACAAACAGAAAATCAGCGCCCAATTATTGACGTATTGGCTGATTCGTTTGACGACCAACAGATGCGTGATTGGGCTATAGAATCATTGTCGCGAAATCTCAAAACGACAACTGCCGATTCTGTTTTAGCTTTCTCCGATTCAACTAATTTCAATCACTTTATTGAACTTATTTATGCCAATGAGGTAGATTTTGATGATGAAGACATTCAATCTGACTTTGAAGCATATATCATAAAACTTGAAAACAGCGCCGATTCCGAATTACGATTTTCAATCATAGAGCGGATTATGAATACTACCCGCCTCATTCCGATTACTGTTCAAATGCTTGAAGATGTTTTATCCGTTGTTGTTTTTGGATTAAATGTAACCCTCGATGAATCCGAGCGCCTGACTAACAGAGAGATCAACGAACTCATAATAACTCTGAGAGCTAACTTTCGTGAGTTGTTTAATAATGTTCTACCGGTCACAACTCTTTATGCAACGAGGGCATTAAGCATAGAAGAATTAGAGTCCTACACCCGTTTTATGGAATCTAAAACCGGACAATGGTTTCTAAGAACCGGAAATACAGCTACATTAGATAGTTTTGGGGCTTTTGCCCAGCAAACTTCTGAGTATATTGCCAAATGGGCACTCGAACAAAACGAAACAGAACCTCAAGAGTAGCACTTAAAAAGTAAATTAAACTACAATGTTTTGAAGCACCACACCAAACGATATCCCAATATTGTAAGTGATGAAATTGAACCCTATTTTTAAAGCAATATGAGCAATCTACTTTACATATTAATTATACTTGGTTTTAGTTTCACCACTCCTGTTGTTACCTCGGCATCCACTCAGGATTCCCTGAGTACACCGGAATCTATTGATAAAGCCGTTCAGATTTTATTTGATATGATTCCTAATAAAGAAATAGCCATCATCCGCAGAACTACAGAAGAGGAATTCTCAGTAAACGCGCTTTCAACACTTGGTGTTTTCATGAAAGAGGAATGGGAGCTCTACAGTCAGCAACAACCATTAACCCGCTTTTTTCTACAGAATGAAATATACAATCCTGATGAAATGGCGGAAATTATCCTTATATGTTTTTGGAGACATATCAATGGTAAACCCATGAATGTGGATCGCTTAATCCTTCAGAGAATGCGCTATTGGGATGGCATTCGGACAATTGACGAACCGTAATATTTCAACAATTTGAAACCTTTTGTCTTGATTTCAGCATTTGGAACAACATTTACAGCTGTGCTTTTGTATCTGTTCCCACAAATTGGATTGTCAACTATTTACAGTTTACTCACCGGAATGATAGTTTCAATGGGATTTGGTGTATTGGCTATAATTTCAAAAAAAAATGCATCTTATTTTTTCACCATCACTATATTAATCTTTTTACAGATATATGTCCTAATATGGATATTCCCTACCGATAGGTTTGGGGCTTCGGCAGATGAAGAATTCAGAACAGCTTTGCAGGCAACTATCAAATATGATGACTTGCAAGAATCCATGATATTACAGCAGGTCAATCCTCCATACTCCCGATTTACAGCTGCCGCGCATCGATTTAAAGATGAACTTCCTCAGTATTCGTGGAGTATCGCCTTTTCCAATCCACATGAAACTAATCATCAAAGCTATTTACTAAATATTCGAAATGATATTGCGGGATATGCCTATCCGAATATTACGGATGCCCAATTGAATGATGATTCACTAGTTCTCCAGGTTTCACATGAGCAAAAAAAGATGCGGTATGAAATTCCTATTCGTAATTCCATCGATACCATTACCATAACCGGACGGGATCAATCCGGACAACTTGACTCTGATTATGTGTTAGAGGTACATCCGCATTACCTGAAACCCTTTTCGGGAATGCGTTTTCAAGCGTTGTATTGGCACATCCTTGATTGGATAAAATAATGGCAACACAATGAATACACTCCTAATTCGTAAGTACTTGAAATAGCTTTCTATTCTTTATGATGTCAGCCTAACATTAAAAGTAAATTTCTTTTGTTCAAATAGCTTAAATTTTGCCCAATTTAAATAACCTGGATGTTCACTTTATTAAATACAAAAACAAGAAATCCATATTTATGAAATCAACCTTCTTCTTTTTAAGTATCCTTCATCTTTTTCTTTTTACACCGCTACTTTCACAAGATGTTCAAGAAACAGACAGTTTACGTTTCAAAGCGGCCTCTTCATTTGTTGAAGAACACAAAGAAATTATCATTCAAAATATTCTGGCAACCTTTGATCTGGATTTACAAACAGATGAACGCTTGGTTCCGCTTATTCCAAAAGTGTACGAAATTATCCGTGAGAAAATCGACTGGGATAGCACATCAACACAATTATCGTTTTTGTTGTCAAAAAAATTTACACACGACGAACTTGAGGAATTAACAGCATTTATGCGAACCGAAACGGGACAAAAATTCATGTCTTTGTCACCCGAACTCCTGCGTTTTTATCAGGAAACAGGGATTTTTATAGGCATGCAACACAGTGATGAAATTGAACAAGCGCTAATGCAATATCTTGAGGAATAGACCAAGATAATCTCACTATTCTGCATGTAATGGCAGGTTTTTATGTTGAGGTACTGGAAATAATAAGATTGGTTGTAATTAAGAAACAAAAAGATTATCCACGCAAACCTCCATTGGGTTTACAGTAATCGGGAAAGCGCTGGATGGTTATACAGGATGGCCATTGCGCATTCTGTGATTATGGATAAGCCTCATACCTCTTCCAATTTATATACTATCGATTGGGCGCCACAGAAAACAGGGACAAGTTTTCCGGAATGACGGCCAAATTCCCGGCAACTCTTATTAAAAACCTGTCCAAATCTCAAATTCTTGGTTTGTAATTGAACGTATAGCTATTCTAACATTTCATTACATCCATCTTCCATTAATAATGAGTACCTTTAAGATTATCAATTTATTTTAAGCATTCTATCCTTCGACTCAACTTATGAAGAAACTCTTACTACTCGTATCTCTATTTTTATTTCCTGTTTTTGTTACAGCCCAGGAGACGCAAACAGTTTATCAGGAAATTATATTTGAAGATTTAACAGGTAATCAACTCCTCGACAGCCTTGCATATTACTATACCACTTCATCAGTTGAAGGATATAATGGAGCAAGGGACATCATGTTCACGGAAGTCTATAATGTAAACAACACTGTAGAATGTGTATATACAGGTGATGTTATTAGTCTAAACGCCAATTCAACCAGCCCGCGACAAGATGCTATTAATCAAGGATTTAATACTGAGCATGTTTGGCCACAATCACGAGGAGCAACCGGAAATGCGCGTAGTGATATGCATCATCTTCGCCCAACAAGAACTGATGTCAATTCATCCAGAGGTAATTTTCCGATTGGTTTAATTGAGCCAAACCTGGTAACCCGTTGGTTTAAAGACAATGTAAATCAAGCCAATACGCCCTCAGGTGATTTGGGGCTTTGGAGCCGAACAGGAAACAACAAATTCCAGCCCAGAGATGAATATGCCGGTGATACAGCCCGCGCAATGTTCTATTTCTACACTATTTATAGAGATCAGGCTGATTCTGCCGATCCGAACTTTTTTGTGAATCAGTATGAAGAATTACGTGAAATGCACAACATGCAGCCTGTCACTCAACTCGAGGTGGATCGCTCGTTCATGATTGCAGCATACCAAAATGGAAAAGTGAATCCATTTGTGGTTGATACAACGCTGATACGCAGAGCCTTTTTTGAAGATTTCGATCCTGGAGTTAATCCACCTGACGATCCTGAGGAAGGCGGTGATTACTTCGTAGATTTTGAAGTAAATGGCGAAGACAAACCAAGTTATAGCCCCGGTAACGTTCAGTTAGCCGGTATAAACTGGAATTTCTCCAACGCGCTTATTCAGGGACAAACCGGTGATATGAAATTTGGCCTGTTTTCAGCTCGCTTAAGAAGAGAAACCTCCGGTGATCCGGCAACGATAACCATGCTTCAGGATAAAACAGAAGGCCTTGGTGTGGTAAGTTTTTACTACGCAAGATCTCTGTTTTCGAATGATAGAAATGGTGTTTCTCCAAGTTTTGTGGTTGAATACAGCTTGAATCAGGGTCAATCTTGGACACAAATTGGCGAAACAGTAAACCTCGCTAATGTAGATCAATTAACCCTCTTTAGTGCTGAAATTGCCACAGAACAGGATGGCCGAATCAGAATCAGAACCATTAGCGGTGATGATGGAAAACGTTTTAATATTGATAATATATCCATCTCAAACTTCCCTTATGAAACCCTTCCGGTAATCGGTGATGTAACGGCAGTGGATGTTACGGATACCGAACTGACACTATCAGCAACGATTGATAGCAACGGTGGTAAAGAAGTGACCGAGCGTGGATTTATTTATGCCGAACGACTCATAAATGACGATCCCGTTCTTGAAGATGATGATATCATTGTAGTACAATCCGGTGAAGGAACCGGCGAATTTACTGCTGATCTTTCTAATTTAAATCCGGACACCGAATATGCACTTCGCGCCTATGCCATAAATGAAATCGGAACAATTTATAGTGAAGCGTTGTATGTGACCACCCTGCTATCTTCATCCATTTCAGAACCAACGGATACTCCTCAAAACATCTCCTTGCATCAAAACTATCCAAACCCATTCAACCCAACGACTCAAATTCAGTTTGAGTTACCGGTCTCTGGAGAAATTCAGTTAGCTGTTTATGATGTTACGGGGCGTAGGATTGCAACCTTGGCTAATGAATTCATGTCAGCCGGAACCCACACATTTACGTTTAACGCCTCCGCCCTTTCAAGCGGTGTGTATTTGTATAGGCTTCAGGCAGATGGAATCGTACTCAGTAAAAAAATGACGCTTGTGAAGTAAAGAGCCCTCGTGCATTTTTTTTACTTTTTGCATATTCATTATTGACAACGGGAGACTTAACTTCGTATATTAAAAGTCTGCCAGATTATGGGGCGCATAGCTCAGTTGGTTTAGAAGCATCCCGGTTTCACCGCGGAGGGTCGAGAGTAACTGAATCCCGTTTTCGGGCGCATAGCTCAGTTGGTTTAGAAGCATCCCGGTTTCACCGCGGAGGGTCGAGAGTAACTGAATCCCGTTTTCGGGCGCATAGCTCAGTTGGTTTAGAAGCATCCCGGTTTCACCGCGGAGGGTCGAGAGTAACTGAATCCCGTTTTCGGGCGCATAGCTCAGTTGGTTTAGAAGCATCCCGGTTTCACCGCGGAGGGTCGAGAGTAACTGAATCCCGTTTTCGGGCGCATAGCTCAGTTGGTTTAGAGCACCTGCCTTACAAGCAGGGGGTCGGGGGTTCGAATCCCTCTGCGCCCACCCTTACAAAACCCGTCTTATTTTAAAATAGGACGGGTTTTCTTATTTTTGTGCACTTTATTATATCATACATCAAATAAGTAGTACTGATTTTATGAAATACTACGTGTACATCCTTCATAGCCAATCTCTCCAAAAGTATTATTATGGCTATACTTCAAATTTAGATCAACGGCTCGCCCAACATGCGCGTTCTAAAAAAGGCTTTACAGCAAAGGGCAAACCATGGGTTCTTGTAGGATATAGTTGTTTTAAGACTAAACAGGAAGCTCATAAATTCGAACTCTACTTGAAAAATTTACGAGATTCCAATCTCGCTATTTCAAAATTAGACACTCAGTTGGTTTAGAAGCATCCCGGTTTCACCGCGGAGGGTCGAGAGTAACTGAATCCCGTTTTCGGGCGCATAGCTCAGTTGGTTTAGAAGCATCCCGGTTTCACCGCGGAGGGTCGGGGGTTCGAATCCCTCTGCGCCCACCCTTACAAAACCCGTCTTATTTTAAAATAGGACGGGTTTTCTTATTTTTGTGCACTTTATTATATCATATATCAAATAAGTAGTACTGATTTTATGAAATACTACGTGTACATCCTTCATAGCCAATCTCTCCAAAAGTATTATTATGGCTATACTTCAAATTTAGATCAACGGCTCGCCCAACATGCGCGTTCTAAAAGAGGATGGCTAATCCGGTTATGCTGACCCATTCTGATGTGATCGATTATAAAATCATAAAAACAAATAACCCAGAAGTCATATTACAGGCAGTTTTTAGATTACATGGAATGTTACGATTACTTCACCAGCACCATTTTTCTGGTTTCTACAAAATTCCCCGTACTCAAGCGGTACATATAAACCCCACTCGCGTAATTTCCAGCATTAAACGAAGCTATGTGCACTCCGGCCTGTTGCTCACCACTTACCAACGTCGCCACGCGCTGACCCATCAGATTAAACACCTCAAGACGAACTTCGGCAATTACCGGTAGTTCGTAGCGGATTTGAGTGACGGGGTTGAATGGGTTGGGGTAGTTTTGGCGAAGTGATACTTGTTTTGGTAACTCATCGCCTGTTTCATCATCAATGCTTGTGTTTATTTTTGTAGCGGTGAATAAAATCTCATCAAACGTTTCACCACACGCTTCATTTATGTTTTCCCGGATTGCGAATGTAAATTGAGTATCATCGTCTGGGTCAAACGAACCTGTAATTTGCGTTGCGGGACCGTACACAAGTTCTTCATCAGAACCACAAAAATGTCCGGTTGAAATAGAATTATCGAGTGTTACTGTCTCATCTGTGATTGTAAGCACAATACTTATTTCAGGGTTAAATTCATTAATTTCTAATGTTATTGCTCTAAACGATAATCGATTCGTTTCTGTAGTGCCATACATGTGAGCTTCAAAAATCTGGGTTTCATTAAAGAGCCATCCGTTTGAAATTGTACCGGTCACACTGTTCGATGGTCTGCTTTGTTCAATTCTGTACAAACCAATACTACAGCTTCCCCATTTTGGATAGAATTCAGGATTCAATTCACTACCTGTTGCAAAATCAGTGGGTTCTGATGGTATTATGGAGCACCAACTACTCAGATCCTGATTAAAACTAATTGCATTTGAAAACATTCGGTCCATTCCAGCAACTTTTGTCACATCCCAAGTTCCCAACGATTGATTAAATGGACTGTCTTCAAACATTTCATCCATTCTTGTTACATTATTAACATCCCAATTTCCGATGGACTGGTTAAACTGACTATTTCTAAACATTCCTTGCATATTTGTAACTGAACTCACATCCCAGTTTCCAAGGGGTTGATTGAATTGGCTCTCCAAAAACATCACAAACATATCTTTGACATTACCAACATTCCACTCTCCAATAGGTTGATTGAATTGACTTAATCGAAACATTGCGCTCATGTTCGTTACATTACTTACATCCCAATCTCCAATGGATTGATTAAACGGTGTTCTATCAAACATAAATCTCATCATCTCAACATTGCTTACATCCCAGTTCCCGATAGGCTGATCAAAAGGACTATTTGCAAAAATTTCGCCCATATTTGTAACATTACCCACATTCCAGTTTCCGATGGGTTGATTAAACTGACTGTCACGAAACATCCCACCCATATTTGTGACATTACTTACATCCCAATTACCAATCGATTGGTTGAACAAACTTCCATCAAACATCCACCCCATGTTTGTAACATTACTTACATCCCAGTCACCAATGGGTTGATTAAATGGACTTAATTGAAACATCTCACTCATATCCGTCACCAGCGAAGTACAAACCCGCGTTAAATCCGCTCCTTCATTTCGTCTTTGGATGAGAAGCTCCCTGTCAACAGCTTCATATTCAACCTCATCGACTGTACCGGTCTCCCCTACTTCTGCATCAGGACACATAATCGTTACTCCATTTTCATGCAGGAAAAAATTGGGGTTATCCTGAGCTTGGGCAAATGAAAAGCCGGAAATGATACTAATCAGAGAAATGAAAATGGGCACAAACTTTTTCATAATAGCGAAAGATAGTATTAATATTGCATACGTTATTTTACGTATAATGATTTTACATAATAAAAACACTTCAAATTAGAAACAAATGCAAATTCTCTATTTGAAAATTTACGAGATTCCAATCTCGCTATTTCAATACTCGTGACTCAGTTGGGATATTACTATGTTCCGGTTGAATGTGACTTTTACAATTTAGCCCTACATGTGTCAACGGACGGCATATTCCCCTATCATGCAACAAAAAACAATCCCAAAACTCACCCTCTACTTATCATTTGCTCCCCATTCCGCACCCGGCCAGCCCAACTTTTAAAGAAACGGCAATTCAGTAAAAGGAAAGTAAACCGTGAGTAAACTGTGAATAGACCATGACTACTCCCACAATTGCCATGTACATCGGCGAGATAGCTTACCCCATAATATTCACGAATAAACAAAAATCTTGGTGAATAATCCGGGTTACCTGTCATAAGTACATAGATGCGCAAAAAAACTATGGAAACCGTACAATTTCTGATGGACAGCAAAAGAAAAGCAACAGACCAACCACTCACTCCGCGCCCTACTCCCCCACTTTCAGCATTTTATACGTGGTGTCGTAGCAGCTGATGCCGTTCAGGTAGTTTTGGATCCAGTAATCGACGGTGCGGCGGCGGTTGCGGACACCTTCGCAGTTGGTGCAAAACATGCCCGAGAGTTCGTCGTGGAAGCCGATTAAGTCTGATTCTATCAGTTCAATCAAGCGGTCGGGCAGGTCATTCCATCCCAATAAATCAACGATTTCGAGCGCGCGGGCATCAATGGTTGAGGATGGCACCGGCATGAGTACCGGAAAGCTGTGGTCTAATTTGAGTGCTGTTGTCATGGTGTTCTCCGTTTGTTTGGGTTATCATTTGTACCAAAGATAAATACCCCAAGTGACAGCATAGTGTCACACTATTTTATTTTTTTATTTATTTTCTATTTATCCACTCATTCTGATGCATTAAGCCAAATATTACAGTATATTTACGGTTCATTAAAGTTTTAACCTAATTAAATCAGGTTTCCTTTGCTAAACACTTTTTTTGATTTACCAATTAATGACCCCGTTCTGATTTTCGCCATAGTAATGGTGATTATCCTATTGGCACCCATGCTTATAAAGCGGTTAAAAATACCCGGGCTGGTGGGAACCATCTTGGCTGGTACTTTGGTTGGGCCAAGTGTTTTGGGGTTATTAGAGCGTGATGACACCATCATCCTGTTAGGAACAGTAGGATTATTGTACCTCATGTTTATGGCCGGGCTTAGTATCGATCTCAATAAATTTGAGAAAAACAGAAATAAAAGCATCGTTTTTGGACTCATTTCATTTTTTCTTCCACAATTGAGCGCTATTCCTGTAGGAATTTATTTTCTTGATTTTTCCATGTCTTCTTCCCTCCTACTTGGTTCTATTGTTGGTTCTCACACGCTTTTGGCCTATCCCATTGCAAACAGAATTGGTATCACAAAAAACACAGCCGTAACTATGGCTATGGGTGGCACAATCGTCACTGATCTGCTATCCCTTACCATATTGGCTATCGTTGCTAATTCGCTGGTTGATTCTACCGATGCCTCTTTCTGGATTACCTTCGCCCTTTTGGTTATTGCCTATGCAGCAATCGTGATCATTGGACTTCCACGGCTGGGAAACTGGTATTTCAGGAACGTAAGAGAGCAGTCTAACAATCAATACACTTTCTTGATTGCTCTGTTGTTTATCACTGCATATATGGCAGAGCAAGTTGGTTTGGCGGCCATTATTGGTGCGTTTTTAGCCGGACTAACACTCAATCGACTCGTTCCTGAATCCGGTACACTTATGAGTCGGGTGCAGTTCGTGGGTGATGCCTACTTCATCCCTTTCTTCCTGATTTCTGTCGGAATGCTGGTAGATGTAAAAGTGATGGTAGAGAGCTGGGAAGTATGGATTCAAACCGGTTTGTTTACGGCTTTGGTTGTTTTTGGAAAAGGCCTGGCTGCAAAAATTACCCAATGGATTTTCAAATTTACTTCTGATGAAGGCTGGACGGTTGTGGGGCTTACCATTCCTCAGGCGGCCGCAACGTTGGCGGTAACTCTTGTTGGTTTTGAAATAGGATTATTTACCCAAACTTCGGTGAATGCCGTTGTTATTATGATTCTGATAACCTGCATGATTGGCCCAAGTATTGTTGAACGATTTGGTCGCGCGGTTGCCATTAACGATTCAAAACAGCCCCTTAATGCTTCTGATGCTCCCGAACGTATTTTGGTTCCGCTGGCAAACCCGGCTACAGCTGAAGCCCTTATGGATATAGCGATGATTATTAAAAATAAAAAAGCTGAAGAGCCCCTCTTCCCGCTCACCGTGGCACGAGATTCTGAAAATGTGAATGAACAAGTTGCTGCAAGTGAAAAAATGCTGAGTCATGCCGTTGTTCATGCCGCAGCGGCTGAGGTGCCCGTGCTTCCCGTTACCCGTGTGGATATGAATATCGCTAAGGGCATGATAAGAGCCACTAAAGAGCTTCGTATATCTCATATTGTGATTGGTTGGAATGGCCAAACATCAGCTAAACAACGTATTTTTGGTTCTATTCTTGATCAGGTTTTAGATGAAACCGAACAGATGGTTTTGGTATGCAAGACTGACCACGCCTTAAATACAACTAATCGTGTTGTGTTACTTATCCCTCCGTACTTAGATCGCGAACCTGGATTTATTGGTGCTATGAACACCATCAAAAATCTGGTTCTTCAAATTGGTGCTGATTTACTTGTGGTTAGAAGCCGGAATAATCAAACTATTACGAAAGAAATCATTGAAAAACGTGAGCCTGAAATTGACGCCGAATTTCTGTTACTTGAAAATTGGTCAGATGTTTTAAGTGATCAACGGGTATCATTTACCCAAGAAGATCTCGTTATTTTATTGAGTACCCGTAAAGGAACCGTATCATGGGAATCGAACCTGGAGCGGCTGCCGAGAATCATTGCTCAAAATTTTCCGAAACTTAATTTCGTAACCGTTTATCCTTCTGAGCAGGAACCCGATGAGGCTCCCACACTACGTATCCGATTTGAACGCTCCACCATCATCCCTCATATCAATACAGAACACGTCAATTTTGAGTTGGATGATGTGAATGCTTCGGAAGCATTAAAAGCTTTGATGCACCGCCAATTCCGGAATAACCCGGTTGAAATGACTAATCTGGTTAACAAGATTCTCAATACGGAAATTGATAATCTTCCGGGAGAATTACACGGTGTAGTACTCACAAATTGCCGTTCATCTGAAGTCCAAAAGTCAACATTGTTTATGGGGATAAGTTCAACAGGATTAAAATTTCCAGGTGTTGAAGAACCTGTTTATCTTTTATTTGTTTTGATAACACCGGTAAACCAAACCACACAGCGAAACCTGAATATCATGGCGAACCTGGCACGTATGCTTGGATCAAAAAAAATCCTGATGCAACTAAAAGAGGCTAAAACTATGAAAGAAGTTGACGATATTTTCCAAAAAGCTCAACTTAATATGTTAAAAAATCAATAGCTTATGTATTTTGTATTCGATATTGAAACCATCCCGGATTTTGACTTCATCAGAAACGTACTTCACGATCAGGAATCTGAAGAAGAAGCACTCCTTGAAAAAGCATCCGAAGAGCTCGCTAAAAACAAATCGGGTTTTCTGCCCCCAATGTATCATAGGGTTGTATCATGGGTTGGGCTTTGGATCGAAAATACGGGTGAACCCCGCAATAAAGTATCGTGGAATGGTGATGACGAAAAACAAGGGTTGATTGAACTCATCCAAACATTATCACTTTATAAAGATTATGGCCTGATTCATCACAATGGCCGAGGTTTCGACTTGCCATTGGTTACATACAGATGCATGAAGCATGGATTACAACTCCCGAGAAGAATGAATCATCATGATATCCGATACCGGTTCAGTCAGCATAATGTCGATTTAGTGGATGAATTCAGTAATTATGGCGCCAGTTCCTGGCCTAAACTCAAGCATCTTGGCCAATTATTAAGCATACCTTTCAAGCAAACGGGCGAGGGAAATGAAGTTTTGGCTATGTATAAGGATGATAAATTAGCTGCTATTGAACACTATTGCTATGAAGATGTAATGGCAACCTATTTGGTTTGGCTGTATCTTAAGTTTACGGTTGGCGATATTGATAAACAAAACTTTGAACAACTGAAAGACCGGGCAACTGCCAAGCTTTTGGAAATCCAATCGAAAGAACCTTAATTAATAATAGAAAAATTGATTTAATATCGATTTTATTTAATTTTATATTTAATTTTATATTTATTTTTAAGGTTTATTAGTGTATATTCCTTTTTTTATGTTTATAACGATAATTGAATGCATTGATAAATTAGCTTTTTTGCTCGAGTACAGCGCCAGAGCAAAAAAACAGTTTTTCAAAGCCTTCTAATCCTTGACTGTTTTCAATTTGTCACTTAAAAACCATGTTCAGATAATTCATGCGATCCGCTTTATTACCCTCATCTAACCAAAAAATCAACTACGGTATCAGAGAAATTGTAACCAAAGGCCATGCGATGGAAAAGGCCGGATTGCCTGTTTATTGGGAGAATATTGGCGATCCTATTCAGAAAGGGGTAAAACTCCCTGATTGGATAAAAAAAATTATTTCCGCCAAAGCTGAAGAAGATTTATCGTACGGTTACTGCGATTCCAAGGGATTACCGGATACGAGAAAATATCTCGCTCAACTAACGAATCAACGTGGCGGGATACAAATCACTCCGGATGATATCACTTTTTTTAATGGACTTGGGGATGCCATAGCCCGTGTTTACAGTCAGATAAGCCCTGAAAGTCAAATACTGATGCCATCCCCTACCTATCCGGCACACAGCAGTGCAGAACGCAGCCGAATTAAAAGAGAACCACTCACCTATCGATTATATCCGGAAAATAATTGGCTGCCAGACCCTGATGAAATTCGTCAAACACTAAATGAAAATCCAAACGTAGTCGGTATTTTACTTATCAATCCTGATAATCCGACCGGAACTGTTTACAGACGCGAAACGGTGCAAGCTTTTGTTGATATTGCCCGGGAATTTGATCTCTTCGTTTTGGTTGATGAAATCTATGAGAACCTGGTTTATGATGGCAAAATGACCCGTCTGTGTGAAGTAATCGGAAATGACGTACCCGGTATCGCTATGAAAGGTATCTCAAAGGAAATTCCCTGGCCTGGTAGCCGTTGTGGTTGGCTGGAATATTACAACCGAAATGCCGATCCGGCTTTTCATGCGTTTTGCGAAAAACTTGATCAATGCAAGATGAGTGAAGTGTGCAGCACTACCCTTCCACAAGCCGTTATTCCGGAGATTATGAGCCATTCGAATTATTCGGCCCTGTTAGAATCCCGTTGTAAAACCATAGCAGGACGCATGAAAAAACTGAAATCCATTATACAAGATATTCCCGGTGTGTATCTGAATAATGCCGGGGGAGCTTTTTATGCTATTGTTTTCTTTGATCCTCAGGCGTTTGAGGTACCAGAACCAACTGAAGTATTTTCTAAAGAAAGACTGGCTTTTTATACACATTGGGTTCAACCGGATGATAAAACCGACCTGAAATTTGTGTACTACATGCTTGCCGGTTTTGGCATTTGCGCGGTTCCGCTAAGTGGATTCAACTGTCCCGTTCCCGGTTTCAGAATTACGCTCCTGGAAGAAACCGCCGATCGCTTCACAGAAATGTTACTGCAACTTCGTGCTTCCCTGTTAACTCTTGAAGACAAGCGCGTTCCGATCTCCTCTTTATAATATATAGATTAAGGGTGACCACACTTCTGATTTGTCTAATAACATTGATATCTCCCTTCGCAAGAGAGATGTCCCGTTTTTACTTGGGAGATGATAATTCACCTGCACTCAGACATCATGATTAATTACAGATTTTCCGCTAATCGAAATTGAATAATAATATTGTTTTTTATCACGACTAAGACATGTCAGGTGCTTGGAGACATGTCGTCTCGTTGATGAAAAGGGTATTTGATTCATACTAATCTGCCTTTTCGTAGAAGCAATACATTTTGTAATGATGCCATTTCGTGATTGAGCGAGTCAGGTCCACATCAAAAAACTGTTTGTAAAGTGAAGAGTCCTCATTCTAGAACCAACCTCAAACCTCCAAGGTTTTGAAAACCTTGGAGGTTTCTGGGTTTGAGGCCTGTAAAATGTTATACTTCAAAGACTTCCACCAAAGACATGTCAGGTGCTTAGAGACCTTACATGTCGTCAAGTTGATGAGATAGTTTTTGATTCATACTACTCTGCCTTTTCGTAGAAGCAATACATTTTGTAATGATGCCATTTCGTGATTGAGCGAGTCAGGTCCACATCAAAAAACTGTTTGTAAAGTGAAGAGTCCTCATTCTAGAACCAACCTCAAACCTCCAAGGTTTTGAAAACCTTGGAGGTTTCTGGGTTTGAGGCCTGTAAAATGTTATACTTCAAAGACTTCCACCAAAGACATGTCAGGTGCTTGGAGACATGTCGTCTCGTTGATGAAAAGGGTTTTTGATTCATACTGCTCTGCCTTTTCGTAGAAGCAATACATTTTGTAATGATGCCATTTCGTGATTGAGCGCGTCAGGTCCACATCAAAAAACTGTTTGTAAAGTGAAGAGTCCTCACTCTAGAACCAACCTCAAACCTCCAAGGTTTTGAAAACCTTGGAGGTTTCTGGGTTTGAGGCCTGTAAAATGTTATACTTCAAAGACTTCCACCAAAGACATGTCAGGTGCTTGAAGACCTTACATGTCTTCCCGTTGATGAGATAGTTTTTGATTCATACTGCTCTGCCTTTTCGTAGAAGCAATACATTTTGTAAATGGCTTCACTGGTTGATAAAGGTGACCTGACAGGATTCCCAACTCCTGTCAGGTCTGGAAAAGGTATGTGATGGTGATACAGACTGGTTGTTCTGAAAAACCTTTATAGGTTGCCGCTATCGCGTATTCTATATCAGATACATGACATAATTGGAAGTTCCACCGAAGCGCTCATTACTTTAAGCCGTATAACCCACAGACTCTTTCCCGTTTATCATAATCAAAGCATGGTTCCACGGTAAACCGGGACAGGTCGTGCGGGATGACGAGTGGCTCGCTATAAGTCTGTACCCCATCAAATGTATTTGTGCGATAGTGCTGATATAATGGCCTCAGGGTGACGATTCGATGGTAAGAAATAGAACTTAAATCCACATCAATTCGTGTAAAGGGACAACCAATCAGGATTCGGTTTTAGGCTCTAACGGAAACATCTCATCCAAAACACTCAAAATCACATCATATATTTTCTGAAGTTGAACCTCTGAAATGCAGTATGGAGGCATCACATACAACACATTTCCTAATGGACGCAATAGCACACCCAGCTCAGGGAATTTTTGCTTTAATTGTGCTCCTATTGGATTGAAATATCCTTTTTGATCATCAACCTTTATATCGAATGCGAGGATGGTTCCACATCTTCTTACTTTTTCCACCTGGGGGTGGTCAAGGAATATTTGCTCATATTTGGTCTGTAATACTTCAATCTTCCGAAATTTCTGCTCCCTGTTCATAATTTCGATGGATGCGTTAGCAGCTGCACACCCAAGTGGATTGGCCGTGTACGAATGTCCGTGATAGAACGTATGAGTTACTTTATCGCTACAAAAAGCATCGTAAATTTGTTGCGTTGCAATTGTGACCGATAGTGGTAAAAATCCACCGGTTATACCTTTTGATAGACACAACAAATCCGGCACGACGTCCGCTTTTGTGGTTGCAAAAAAATCACCTGTTCGACCAAAACCGGTCATGACTTCATCAAAAATAAGGAGCACATCATTCGCAGTGCAGACTTCTTTAAGCTTCTGCAAAAAGGCCGGGCGACACATACGCATTCCGCCTGCTCCCTGAATCAATGGCTCAATAATTAATGCGGCTACGGTACCGGAGTTTTCGGTGATGTATTCCTGAATATTTTGAATGATGACATCTTCCCTGCTCTCAACTGTGGCATCACCAATCCAGGTTTCAGGGAAAGGAAAATGAGTGACATCAAACAGCATAGACTCAAACGGTGCACTAAAAGCCGACCGACTGCCAGCAGCCATAGCACCAAATGTATCTCCGTGGTATCCTCCTTCGAATGCAATGATTTTATAACGCGGATTCCCCTTATTTGAAAAATATTGAACTGCCATTTTCAGGGCCACTTCTACCGCTGTGGAGCCATTATCTGAGAAAAACACCTTCGATAGCGGTTTGGGAAGCAAGCTAATCAGATTATCGGCCAGTGTCATTGCAGGTTCATGAGTAAATCCGGCAAAAATAATGTGCTCAATTTTTAGAGCCTGATCTAAAATAGCTTTCGATATCAATGGATGCGCATGACCATGAATGTTCACCCACCAAGATGAAATGGCATCAATCAGAACTTTGCCATTACTTAAGGTCACTTCAGCGCCTTTACCATGAATCACCTGAAGCGGTGCTGGAGCACCTTTGGCCTGTGTAAACGGATACCAAACATTATCAGACAAGCACAACCTCTTGTTTTAATTTATGGCGTTTTTCTGTTGCTGAATCAAAAATTCCTTGTATATCACCGGCTTTTTCAATCAAGGTATTTTCAATCAAATCTGCCCATGTTCTCATGTAATGAATGACATCTTCCCGGTTTCTATAATCCAGGTTGATACGGCGTTCCGGACTCATTTGGAGCAATACTTTTTGATCAGACAACCGCTCAATATGGGCTAAATCTTCACGCCTTAAACCATAGGAAAGGATGGTTTCAATTATATGATCGATGGTAAGTCCGGTTGTTGTGCAATGGTCAATAGTTTGATCTTTCCAATCACCGGCTTTCAATAGGGCCATTTCATGAATTTCGGCAGGTGTAAAACGGGTTATGGTCTGGGCAATGTGACCGCAATTGCAACGCCCCATGTGGCACCAATTGTAAGCTGCTCCATTTTCCAAGCGGCGGGCTGTTTTTCGTAATATAGTTGCAAATTCAAGAGATGGAGTTTTCATACTGTGTTATATCCGTTCATATTTATGATTACCAGCATAACAGCATTATTGGATGGTTTGTTCAAAACCGGTAAAAAAAATCGTGCTACTCTGAAAATCCAAAATAGCACGATTGATTCTTTCATATATCAAATTCAGGCAGATGCCGGAGCCGGTGTATTACTACTGCCCTTTCGAGTCAGCATTACAACAACCAATACCAGAACCAGCAAACCCAGCAATGCTACAACTATCAGCCAATTAAACGGAACGGGTTGCGCGAGTAAATTCCATTCGGTGAGTTTACGGTCTATCGTTGCCATGTTAGCATACGAAAGTATTTTTCCATCTATTAAAAACTCCTGCCAGTTAGCTTTGATATCATTCTGCCAGAACGACTCAAATTGTTCATACTTCTCTAATTCCTCTTCACTTCCGCCGTGCTCATTCAGATATTCAATGGATTCATCAATGTATGACACCAATGCATTATAGAATGTTGAAGGTGAAGAAAATCCACTGAGGCTAATTCCGCGAACTTCAATGGTAGCTGAAAGAGAGCGCCATAATGCCTGATCTAGACGATCACCCCAAATGTTAATATTTTCATCTACTTCCGCTACTTTTACCTGACGGTCGCGTTCATTTTGATACAAATTCGATAGTTTTGAGCCCAGGTTTTTCCAGCTATCTTTAAATTCGGCATGCGTAGATTTAAGGTTTAATAAATCGGTACTGGAAAGTTGTGAATGTGTATCAATGAATACAATATTATTTTCAATAACACTGCCGATATGGCCAATAACATTATCCTTATCCGCTCTGAGTGCAAATTCTCTGCGTTCGGATGGTGAAAGGGATGATAAATCCAGATTATCATAGGCTATAAAAAGTGAATCCACCAAGCTGAGAATAAAATTATCATACTTAGCGAGTTCACCTCTGAGATTCCTAACCATAGCCGCATTCGCGTTACGATCGCGGGTCATCTGTTCGAGTGCTTGCTGAAGTGAATCACTTCTCAAAGAAAAACGGTCTAAACGCGCGGACATATCACTGATTTGAGCATTCAAGCGTTCAATTTCATTATCCCGATCTTCAAGCAACTGTAGTTTTCTACGAGAAGAATCAATTAGCTCTCTGAGGGAGAAAATTTGCCCGTCAAAATCTTCGGGATGTATGAAGCGATTAATCAACTCACGATGCTCTGTATATTCATTATTAAACCGGTTGATGCGTTCGGTAAGCATTCGTGCATCATTCACAGTTTCAAGCGATTTGATTTCATTCATAATCGCCTGATATTCATTCTGATAATTTCTGATAATTTGTCTGTCAGATTGAAACTGCGCGCTGGCTTCGGTTAAAAATCCTGCGCACGCTATAATTATTAGAAAAAGATAAGTGCTTATAGTTTGTTTTTTCATATCGATGTATTGTTTTTCCGGATGATGAATTCAGTTTCAGTTAATGCCATTTTTCGTCAGATTGTAGCTGCTGCTACCATCAATAAGTTGTATGTAAGGCTTTCTTTGATTGAAAGCCGGGTTGTTTAATCCCGTTTCAGAAACCTCAATCATGCTGACAGATTCCAGCGAGCTTTCTGCTACCTGCATAACATACACATGCTTGAAACCACGGGCAGTTACAAAGTAATACCCTTGATTATTTTGAATGACATGAACATCCGTTCCGATAAAATCCTGGTTGCTTATCTGTTCATTTTCCAATATTTCGGACACGCTGAAAGATAGACCGGTTCGCTGATCCATTACATTGCCATTAGAATCAGATTGCATAACAATTTCGAAGGGTTGAGCAAAATCTACATTTGTTATGGCCATTTTACCACCACAAGCAGTCATAGTGAGGGCAAACGTAATGAGTATAAGCAGTTGGGCGTATGATATATTTTTCATAGAAGTAGATATGAGTGGTTCGATAGGTTAAGTATTAAGATTAGAGCAAATAAAAAGACACGAACTGACCGTTGTATCGGTATGTGCCTTATGTAATTAGTATAACATATTTTATGCACGATAATTATGCAAAATACATAAATTTATTAGGTTAATTTTCAAAAACTAACAGAAGGCTTTGAAATTAATATTTCAGTAATGAATGGCATGGTACATCATGTTTCAATTTTTCGCGACCATTCAGAAATTCCAGTTCAATTAAAAATGAATAGCCAACAACTATGCCACCGAGTTTTTCAACCAATTCTGTAGCGGCGGCGGCGGTTCCCCCTGTTGCTATCAAATCATCATGAATAACTACCCGATTTCCACGAATAATAGCATCCGCATGGATTTCAACTTTGTCACTGCCATATTCTAACTGATAAGTTGCTGATAACGTGTCTGCCGGTAACTTGTTTGGTTTTCTGATAGGTACAAACCCGGCGTGCAGGTTCATGGCCATTCCGGGTCCAAATAGAAATCCGCGTGATTCAAGACCAACAATAAGTTCTACCTTTTCAGGTAAAAATGGCTTCACCATCAATCGCATGGTCAGATTCAACGTCTCGGAATCTTTAAGAAGAGGCGTAATATCTTTAAAAACAATTCCGGGTTTAGGAAAATCCTTTACATCCCTGATTCGTGACTTTAAAAAATCTAAAGCCTGTTGCTCAAATGCAGTCATAGTTAAAATTAAGCTATTGTTATATGATTAATTGCTCACCGATAAACTGGGTTTTCGTAAGTAAACGAGTTGATTTTTGAAGATTGATTCATTTATCCCACCTGAATTTACCTCCCGTTTTTTCAACCCTTTCCTGCACTATTCAAAACCTGTTCAGAAAAAGTTAATAAAATCGTATTATCAATTCTATAATACTCAATTTAGTACAACTACAAAAATAAGAGTCTTGGATATTTTTGATTCAAATCCACCAGCGTGGAATCAACATACAATTTTTATGAGGAAGGCTTTGGACGAAGCTAAACGCGCGTATGAAATAGACGAAGTACCGGTTGGAGCTGTCATTGTTCACCAAAATCAAATAATTGGGCGTGGACACAATCAGGTCGAAATGCTTTCGGATCCTACTGCTCATGCTGAAATGATTGCCGTTTCAGCTGCTTGTAACACGTTGCATGACAAATTTCTGAATGATTGCACGCTCTATGTCACGTTAGAACCTTGCCCAATGTGTGCAGGCGCTTTAGTTTGGTCGCGCATAAGCCGCATTGTCATCGGTTCACTCGATGCCAAGGCCGGAGCTTGCGGAAGTGTTTTTAACCTGGCATCATCCGAAAAACTCAATCATTCCATAGAAGTTATTCATTCTATTTTGGAAGATGAATGTGCTGATTTACTTCGTCGTTTTTTTCGGAAAAAGCGGTGATATTCCCAAATAAATCAAATGCTTCCACATCGGTTACTTCAGCTGTATAAAATTCGCCCGTTTTGAGTGTTGAAACATCAAAACCATTGGCCGCTCCTTCAATTACAAATTCATTATCCACTTCCGGGCAATCGTATTCCGTTCTGCCATAGGCAACACCATCTTCTATGCGGTCAATCAGTACCCGCATCTCTGTGCCAATCAAGTTCATGTTATGATCCATAGAAATATCTTCCTGCAAGTCCATAACTTCTTTAACCCTATCCATTTTTTCATCATACGATATCGGGTCGCCCAAAACAAACGCAGTGGTATCATCCTCTTGTGAATAAGGAAACACACCGAGTCGCTCAAATCTGACATCTCTTAAAAACTGCAACATCTTGTCAAATTCCTCACGGGTTTCATTCGGATAACCAATAATTAATGTGGTGCGAAGCCTGATGCCCGGAACTTCCTCACGAATAAGTTGCAATAAATCTCTGAGTCGGTTTTCGGTTACACCCCGCCGCATCGATTTCAGAACTTCTGTTGATGTGTGCTGAATAGGCATATCCAGATAATTACAAATATTTTCCCGATCCCGAATAACCGGTAAAATGGAAACCGGAAATTTAGCCGGATAAGCGTATAACAGACGAATCCAATCGAATCCCATGTCAGACAGACGCATGAGTAACTCATCTAATTTTCTCGTGCCGTATAACTCCAAGCCATAATACGTCAGGTCTTGCCCAATTAAAATGAGTTCCCTGACTCCACGACGCTTCAATTTGCCGGCTTCAGACAGGATTTCATCCATAGGTTTTGAGGTATGTCCACCGCGCATTATTGGAATGGCGCAAAAAGAGCACGGGTTATTGCAACCCTCCGATATTTTCAGATAGGCATAGTGTTTGGGCGTAGAAAGTTGACGTTCGCCAATCAGCTCATGTTTAAAACTACCACCGAGTTCTTCCAGAATTTGTGGTAAGTGATTGCTTCCAAAAAAGCTATCCACTTCGGGTATTTCCTCTTTCAATTGATCGGCATACCGATGTGAAAGGCAACCCATCACAACCAGTTTACTGATTTTGCCATCCTCTTTCATTTCAACACCTTGCAAAATATGGTTGATAGATTCCTGCTTTGCCGATTCAATGAATCCACAGGTATTTATCACCAAAACATCAGAACCCTCCGGTTTTTTTGCAATGGAGAAACTGTTCGCCCTGCATTGTGCCAGAAGTACTTCGGAATCAACCTGATTTTTGGAACAGCCAAGCGTGTGTACATAAACTCTCGGTGGACGGGTTTTCATATATAAAAACAGTATGTTATTAGAATTATCAAATATTCCATCAGAATGTACGTATTCTGAATATTAAATGTGGCAAGGGAAAATGTCCTTACAGATTTAGATTACCTTAAATGAATTCACACATTTTTCGATTTTCAGCTTTCAATTTTTAATTTACTAAGAAGGTGCTCCATCTTTACCCCAAATTTCACGCTCACGTTTTCTGTTAACAACTCTGCTGATATAGATACTCAGTTGATAAAGTAAAATAAGGGGAATAGCGATAAGAAATTGAGAAACTGGATCAGGTGGTGTGATAAAAGCTGCCAAAATAAAACACATTACGATGGCAATTTTCCGGTATTTAATCATTACTTCCGGTGTGAGGATACCTATTTTAGATAATGTATAACTTACCATTGGTAATTGGAAAATAATGCCGCACGCGATTACCCACATGGATACGGATGAAAAATAAGCATTTATGTCAATATCATTTCGAACGGCATCGGAAAGCTGGAATTGCATAAAAAACTGAACTGCGAATGGTGTAAGAACTAAATACCCGAATGAAATACCGAGTAGAAATAATAAAATAATCATATAAACTGTAAACCGGGTTTTCTTTTTCTCACCCGATTCGAGAGCCGGTTCTATGAATTTCCATAGTTGAAAAATAAAGAGTGGCGAACCTATTATAAAGCCCGCGACCAACAAGGTTCCCCAATACGTGAAAAACTGACCGGGTAAGCGTCGATTCTGCAAAACAAGATCAACAGCGTCTATCCCCATCCATTTATAGACAAAAAAATCGGCGTAAGCAGGCCCAAGCAGTATAACATCTATCAGGAAATCTGAAAAGAAAAAAGCAACAATAACCCCAAAAAGGATACCACCTATGCCTTTTATGAGCCTCCAGCGTAACTCTTCGAGATGATCGAGAAATGACATCTCACTCGTCGTGATTTTGGGAGGTTTGGGAGTTGGTAACTCCCTATCCATAATTTGTCTTGCCTGAGTATCAGCCACAAGTTCCTACTGTTTTCATTGTTTTCTATTCAACCGATTGGTTTGCATTAAACACCAACAAAATCGTATAAAGGGAAACGTTCGCATAGTGTTTTCACATCTGATGCAACTTTATCATGAATATCGGTATTCTCAGGATTGGTGATAACTTTATCCATCAATTCAGCAAGGTATTCAAATTCCGCAGTTCCCATACCACGAGTAGTCATGGCTGGGGCACCAATCCGGATACCGGATGTTACAAATGGGCTTTCGGAATCGAAAGGAACCATATTTTTATTCACCGTTATTTCAGCTCTTCCCAGAATGGCTTCTGCTGTTTTTCCGGTAATTCCTTTATTGCGTAAGTCAATAAGAATAAGATGATTATCTGTTCCATCACTTACCAAATTATAACCCAGTGACATGAAACGCGCGGCCATGGCCTGCGCATTTTTGATTACCTGCTGCTGATAGGTTTTGAAATCAGGATGAAGCGCTTCACCAAATGCAACCGCTTTCGCCGCTATTATGTGCATAAGCGGGCCACCTTGTGTACCCGGAAAAACGGCACTATCTAAAAGTTCACTCCAATTTTTCACACGTCCAGATTTCGGAGCAACCTTGCCGAGTGTATTCTCTGAATCGCGTCCAATCAAAATCATACCACCACGCGGGCCACGCAACGTTTTGTGCGTTGTAGTTGTAACGACATGGCACCACGGGAGCGGATCATTAAGTAAACGGGCAGCAATCAGGCCGGCTGTGTGCGCCATATCCATCCAAAGCATCGCACCAACTTCATCAGCTATATCTCTGAACTTTTCATAATCAAAATCCCGGGGATGTGCAGAGGCTCCAATAGAAATCATTTTGGGTTTAACCGCCTTCGCTTTTTCACGAATCTTATTGTAATCCAAGCGCCCTGTTTCTTTTTCAACTCCATAAAAGTGCGCTTCATATAGAATTCCACTAAAATTTACCGGTGAACCATGTGTTAAATGTCCACCATGAGATAAATCGAACCCGAGGAGTTTATCACCCGGATTCATAAGCGCGAGATAAACAGCGGCGTTGGCCTGAGCGCCTGAGTGCGGTTGAACATTCACCCAATCGGCTTTAAACAGTGCTTTTGCCCGATCGCGGGCCAAATCTTCAACCACATCTACAAATTTACAGCCACCGTAGTATCGTTTTGAAGGCAACCCTTCCGCATATTTGTTTGTAAGCGTAGATCCCGCCGCTTCCATTACCGCTCTTGATGCGAAATTTTCGGAAGCAATCATTTCCGCATTTTGGTTTTGACGCTCTGATTCTTTCTCTATAAGACTAAAAACTTCAGGGTCTTGTTCGTTTAATCGGGTGTTCAGCATGGTACTACTCGTTATTAATATTATTTATTTTATCAACCCGGCGCAGATGTCTTCCACCTTCAAATTCAGATTCAAACCAGGCTTTAACTATATCTTTCAAATCATTGTCTGTAATAAATCGTCCCGGCAGACATAAAACATTCGCATTATTATGTTGCGATGATAACGCGGCAATTTCGGGATTCCAGGCCAAGGCGGCTCTAACACCGTCAAATTTATTGGCCGACATACACATTCCCTGACCAGAACCACATACAAGTATTCCCCGTTCGTATTCTTTTTCAGCTACTGCTTTGGCTACCATTTTGGCATAATCCGGATAGTCCACAGAATCTTCGCTATGGGTTCCATAATCCACTGGTATGTGTCCCAATGATTCTAAGGCTTTTTTTACTTTTTCTTTAGCCGGAAATCCGGCGTGATCTGAAGCTATTGGTATAATCATAATTGGCTAATTTAACGCTATTTTAGATGATACTGAAAAGACAATTTATAGAATCTTAGAAGGCTTTGAAAAACCAGGTATTTTGTTTGTATTCAACGCCAGAGCAAAAATAAAACCGCAGCATAGCCACTCTATTTGAGGATTTTATTTTTGCGATAAGGCAGAAGACGGGCAAAATAACGGTTTTGCAAAGCCTTCTCTTACTACATTATAAACTCAAAATGTATTTTAGCCTTTAATTTAAAAAGGCTAAATTATTAGCCTATGATACAAATTGTAACAAACAAGTGATAATTGGCAACTAAAAACCTGGAAAAACATGTCAGATATTAGAAACAACTGGACAAAAGAAGAAATTTCCGAAATTTATCATTCACCTATCATGGAATTGATGTATCGAGGGGCAACCATTCACAGAGAATATCATAAAACAGGTGAAGTTCAGGTTTGCACGTTGCTATCCATAAAAACGGGAGGATGTCCGGAAGATTGCGCGTATTGTCCTCAATCGGCTCGCTATCAAACAGAAATTGACGCTGAACCCCTTATGCCCGTGCAGGATGTCATTGATGCGGCGCATCAAGCTAAAGAAAACGGAAGTACCCGTTTTTGCATGGGTTCTGCATGGAGAAATGCGCGTTCAAATAAAGATTTTGACAACGTCATTGAAATGGTGAAATCCGTAAATGGAATGGGCCTTGAGGTTTGCTGCACTTTGGGAATGCTAACAGAGGAACAAGCCATTAAACTCAAAGAAGCGGGTTTGTATGCCTACAACCATAATTTAGATTCCGGAGAAGAGTTTTATAAAAAAATTATCACAACACGTACCTATCAGGATAGATTGAATACGATAGAAAATGTTCGAAAAGCTAATTTAACCATTTGCAGTGGCGGAATTATCGGAATGGGAGAAACCGATGCCGACCGAATCGATATGCTTCACACACTTGCCACACTACCGCAACACCCCGAATCTGTCCCGGTGAATGCTTTGGTTGCCGTGGAAGGTACACCAATGGAAGGACGCGATCGAGTACCTGTTTGGGATATGATTCGCATGATTGCCACTGCGCGCATTATCATGCCAAAAGCCATGGTTCGCCTCTCTGCCGGTCGCGTAGAAATGCCGGTTTCTGAACAAGCGCTTTGTTTTATGGCTGGTGCAAATTCTATTTTTGCCGGCGATAAATTGCTTACAACACCTAACAACCCCGTTGATGATGATCAGGCGATGTTTAATCTGCTCGGACTCACCCCAAGAGAATCATTCAAAGAAAAACTGAAAGAACAACGTGTAGTAGAAGGTTGAATGACTCAGTGTGACGCCTTTGATTAGGTTCTTTATTTCATTTCTTTGTTTACAAAAACCCTTTTCCCTACCTCGTCACCCTGAGCGGAATTCCGGGCGAAGATGTGCTATTGGGCAGAAGGGTCTTCCGGAATGGAGTCGAAGGGCTGGTGATTAAGGGCAACAAACGCTTAAGGAATAGTATCGAATCCATTGGTTGATATGGGCAAAGTGCGATTAGCTTTCTGGAGAGTGTGGTGGTAACTCAACCAGCACTTCGACTACGTTCCGGAATTTCCCATTGATTGTTAACAACTTACATACCGGAACTCCGCTCAGTGAGACGAGGTAGAGATGCGTGTTGTTGTGAACACGTGAAACCTGAAACCTGGAACCTGGAACCTGCAACCTACCAACCTACCAGCACTTCGACTACGTTCCGGAATTTCCCATTGATTGTTAACAACTTACATACCGGAACTCCGCTCTGTGTGACGCCTTTGGTTAGGTTCTTTATTTCATTTCTTTGTTTACCTCCGCACTCAGCCGCTACCTCGTCAGGGTGACTCATTTGGTTAGGTTTTCATCTTTGATGGAATAGCCTTTTCATATAACGTTCTTAAGTCGTTCACAGAAACATTAATCGTATTGCCATTGACTACAAACTGATTTCCTTTTACGACGCCTATTTTTTCTATCGGAATTTCATTTGAATGAAAAAACTGTACGACATCTTTCACTTCTGATGCCGGAGCTGTAATGACAATACCCGATTGAGCTTCACTGAAAAACACATCCCGCAAATCTTTCCCCAAAACAGATACATCAAGAAAAGCACCGAACCCACTAAAAATAGACATTTCAGCCAACGTTATGAGGAGTCCACCATCGGAAACATCGTGCGCAGCATTTAAGGCTGTTTTCCGGATACCTTGAAAAAGGGCTTGTTGTAAATGGGTTTCAAATTCAAGATTAAAAACAGGAGCATCTCCTTCACACAATCCATGTATGTGGCTTAAATATTCTGATGCCTGCAATCCCACACGCGGTGCTCCAATGTAGAGAATCACATCGCCTTCCTGTTTAAAACCGGCTGTCATTAATTCTTCATCCACATTTTCAATCAATCCGAGCATCCCTATTGTTGGAGTCGGAAAAACCGGTCCTTTGGGGTTTTCATTGTAAAAACTAACATTTCCGCCTGTTACCGGTGTATTCAGAGCTTTACAGGCATCGCCCATCCCTCCAACGGCTTCCTTAAACACCCAATATATTTCTGGTTTGTAAGGATTTCCAAAATTCAGGCAATTTGTAATAGCAAGCGGCTTTCCACCCGTACAAACAACATTTCGGGCGGCTTCTGCCACGGCAATTTGACCCCCTTTTCTCGGGTTCAGATACACATAGCGTCCATTACAGTCCGTTTTTACAACAAGTGCTTTTTTTGTGCCTTTAAGTCGGATTACTCCCGCATCAGATGGCCCGGGTCCCACAATGGTGTTCGTCCGAACCATGTGATCATATTGCTCATAAATCCACCGTTTTGATGCCACATTCGGCGATTGCAGTAGTTTGAGCAAACTTTCCTGATAGTTTGTTTCCTCCGGCAATGTAGAGAAATCGAAACTATGCCGCTTTTCTAAATACGTTGGCAAAGAAGTTTCTCTTTGATAGACGGGCGCACCACCTCCGAGCACCAACGAATCTGCCGGAATACTGGCTTTTATCTCACCTTTGTGCGAATATTCAACATTTCCCGTTTCCGTCACTTCTCCGATAACAACTGCATGCAAATCCCATTTCTCATATATATCCAATACTTCTTGTTCCCGGTCTTTATGAGCTACAATCAGCATTCTTTCCTGACTCTCAGAAAGCAACATTTCATAGGCCGTCATGCCTTCTTCACGTTGCGGAACCAAATCCAGATTGATTTTCATTCCGGTTTCACTTTTTGCGGTCATTTCAGATGATGAACAACTGATTCCGGCAGCGCCCATATCCTGAATTCCGGCTATGGCTCCTGTTTTCAAGGCTTCGAGTGTGGCTTCAAGTAATAGCTTTTCTGTAAATGGATCACCAACCTGCACACTTGGCCGCTTTGACTCGCTTTCCTCGCTGATTTCTTCTGAGGCGAATGTAGCCCCGTGTATGCCATCGCGACCAGTGCTTGAACCCACAATTATAACCGGATTCCCCGGTCCGGGTGCCACTGCTGAGGCTGTTTCATCGGCTTTTACTATACCCACACTCATGGCGTTTACCAAAGGATTGCCTTCATAACTCGGATCAAAAAACACATCACCGGCTACGGTGGGAACGCCAAACGAGTTTCCGTAATCTGCAATTCCACTCACAACGCCCTCCAGTAAAAACCGAACGCGCGGGGTATCTATGGAGCCAAAGCGAAGGGAATTCAGAGCCGCAATGGGACGGGCACCCATCGTAAAAATATCTCTGTGAATGCCGCCAACTCCGGTTGCCGCACCCTGATAAGGTTCAACAGCAGATGGATGATTATGGCTTTCAATTTTAAACGCACAGGCCAAACCATCACCAATATCCACCAAACCGGCATTTTCTTCTCCGGCTCCTACCAATAACTGCGCACCCGTATTGGGCAAGGTTTTTAATACGGTGATAGAGTTTTTGTAGGAACAATGCTCACTCCACATCACCGAATACACACCCAATTCAGTAAATGTAGGGATACGACCCAGATAATCCTGAATTTTCTGATATTCCGCTTCAGTAAGACCATGATCGAGGGCAAGCAGAAGGGTAACTTCGGGTTCTTTAATGGCACTCATATTAAAATATTTTTCAAACGATTAAGGTTACTATATATCAATTACTTAAGGTAACCAATTAACTCTTTAAATTCTTTAAATACAAAATCAGCTTCATTCATATTTTCCTGTATTGGAGCAGGAGTAAACCAGGCCACATTCCACCCTGCAGATTTTCCGCCCTGAACATCTGAGGTGTATGAATCTCCGACATACAAAATTCGGTCACCGGTAAAACCAGCTGTTTCTGCGGCATGATGGAAAATTTCAGGACTGGGTTTTAAATATCCCACATCTTCCGAAATGATGATTTTATCTGAAAAACGGTACAGATCAAAATCTGCGGCTTTACGTTTTTGGGTTTCGGAAAAACCATTGGTGATGAATCCCATTTCATAGTGTTTCGATAATTCCTGCAAGGCTTCATGCGCGCCATCAATCCAACGCCAATGATTCCGGTAATCATCCATATAAAATCGAACAATATCTTTTAAAGGAGCGCATTCTATTCGAAGTGCTGTAAAAGTATCTTCAAAACGATGTTTTTCAAGATACATCCGGTCAATTTCGCCCAAACTATACCGGTGCCATAAACCTGAATTAATTTTTTTGTACACACTCTGAAACTGAGCAAGTTCAATATCCCTCAAACATGGAAAAGATTGATGAACACTAACCAAAGCCGCTTTTTGAGCCTGCATGTGGTCTAATAGTGTATCGTCAATATCGAAGTATATAAATTCAGTTGAGCCCAAAAGAAGCCTGATTTTGTTAAAAATATCAGATGAAGATACGGATTCATGCGTCGAATTCATTGATAAAATACATTGAATCAACACTTTCAAAAAGAAAATTATTCGTTTTAATTTCTCTTTGATATCCCTAATTTATTTCTTTAAGTATGCTTTGAATCACCAGTTTTTTTAACTTGGATTACATCGTTCGTTTTATTTCATGTTTATTTTTGTGATAAGGCCGTAACCGGACAATCAACCAGACGGCTAATGTAATTCCTGCTAAATAGATTTAAATCACTGAACTATTATATGAAGTCATTTCTCAATCATTTTCTAAAAAAAGTTCCTATGCCGACCGTTTATCTTGATAATGCCGCCACCACACGTATTGAACCACGGGTTCTTGAATTCATGTTACCATACTTGCAAGAGCATTACGGTAACCCTTCGTCCATTCATCAATTGGGCAGAGTTTCGAATGTTGCTGTGGAAGAAGCAAGGGAGAAAGTTGCAAAAGCTATTGGTGCGGAACCATCTGAGATTATTTTTACCAGTGGTGGAACAGAGAGCAACAATGCTGTTATAAAAGGGGTGCTTCAGGCAACGAACAAAAAGCATATCGTTACATCCCGGATTGAGCATCATGCCGTTTTGCATCCAATTCAGTACGCCCGTTCTAATGGAATTAAAGCCACCTATCTGGATATTATTCCATGCGGAAGTGTGACCGCTGAGCAGGTAGCCGATGCTATTACGGATGATACCGCACTCGTTTCGCTGATGCACGTAAACAATGAGATTGGAGCCATCAATCCAATATCTGAAATTGCATCTATTTGCAAAGAAAAAGGTGTTTTACTCCACTCTGATACCGTACAAAGCCTGGGTAAATTACCGGTAAATGTAGATGAAATGGGCGTGGATTTCCTGAGCCTTAGCGCGCATAAAATTCATGGGCCGAAAGGAATTGGAGTGTTGTATGTCCGTGGCGGTACACGCTGGAAACCGTGGATGGAAGGGGGTTCGCAAGAACGCAGACGAAGAGGTGGCACGTTAAATGCACCTGGAATTGTTGGTTTGGGCGAAGCTATCCAAATTGCTACTGCAGAGCGTGAAGCCAACAATGCCCACATCGCAAAACTGAGTGAAAGGTTATGTAACGGACTAAAAGAGGCCTTTCCAGACCTGATAGCTTTTAATGGAAATCCCGAAAAAGGCGTACCAAACATCATAAATTGTTCTTTCCCTTTAGATGCAGACAAAGCGCTGGATGGCGAAATGCTTCTTTTAAATTTAGATATCGAGGGCATTTGTGTATCAAACGGTTCGGCCTGCACTTCTGGAGCTGTGGAAGCGTCTCACGTACTTACAGCCTTGGGTATGGTCACACCTACCGCGAAATCATCCGTACGTTTCAGTATGAGCAAGTTCAACACATTGGAAGAAATCGATTACACGGTTGAAAAACTCTCAGCCATTATAAATCGAATGCTGCAAACACAAGAAGTATGAAAGGAAAAAGCTTGTGTGTATTTTGTGGGTCTTCGGTTGGAACTCAGCCTTCATACGTTAAAAAAGCCGAAGAATTAGGAGAACTTATCGCAAAAAATGAGATTGATTTAGTTTACGGCGGAGCGTCTATTGGTGTGATGGGAGCCCTGGCTGAAAGCACGTTGGCAGCGGGTGGTGATGTGTATGGAGTGATGCCAAAATTTCTCTCGGATCGTGAAGTTGCGCATAAAAAACTGACGAAACTGTTTATCACCAACAGTATGCACGACCGCAAAGCGTTAATGGCCAATCTTTCTGACGGATTTGTGGCTTTGCCCGGAGGATTCGGCACATTCGAAGAACTTTTTGAGGCCATTACGTGGAGTCAGCTCAATATGCATTATAAACCTGTTATGGCGTTGAACACCGATGGCTTTTATAATCCTATGGTTCAGTTTATAGATCATACTATCGAGTCAGGTTTCATAAAAGAGTCCTGTCGCGATATTCTTAAAATTTGCTACGAACCCATTGAAATTATAGAATATTTCAATAGCTTTGGTAAATAACAGACTACATTCTTCTTGTATTTTTTATAGCATACTCAACAAACTACCGTCAAAGTAATCGTCTTATGAACACAACCTTGTTATCAATTTGTTTCGTTTTGTTAATTACAGTATTTATGTCTCTTCAAAATATGAGCCCTCATCCCCTGCCCGAGTGTCCTGATTCGCCAAATTGTGAGCGTTCATCTGTAGAACTGACATTTCCGAAAGAGGATGTTAACACTGTTTCTCTTGAAGTCTTAAAGAAAATGAAAGCGTATGAAATTCAACAGAACGATGATGGTGAACTGCATGCAATATTCAAAATTCCCATCTTTGGCTGGAAGGATGATGTAAATATCTTGATTGAAGAAACCGATGCCGGAACAATGGTGTACATCAGGAGTGCAAGCAGGACGGGATATTCTGATCTTGGTGTGAATAAACGTAGAGTAATGCGGTTTATCAGATGGTTGGAAAATGACTTGAAAGCTATGCACCCATAAGAAGTACTAAAAAAAATTAATTAACTCAACTTTCGCAGTTCGATTTGCAGTGCAGCTCGCAGACGGAAGACCGAGGACGGAAGACCAGAGAATCCCAAACCTATTCAAGATGAATGAATTGGCACGGATTGACTGATTTCACGGATTTATCTGAGCCCATAAATCACAAATCAAAAATCTTCTGTCTCCGGTCTTCCGTCTTTCGTCCCATACAACACTTAATATTAAGCACCGAGTCATTGAAGTGCGAAAGTTGAGTAATTAAAATTCATCATCATAATATTTCTCGATTTTAATAAAAAAGAATTAATTTCACCAAGGAATTTACTATCATAGTTCCTAATCTTTTATTTATTCCATTCAGGAACTGTAGCTATTAACTATAACTATTCATGATTTATTTTTTGCAACAACACTGCATAAGCCTTGATTGCATTGCCTCTACTACCCATATAGTATGAATTGGAAAATCCACTTTATTAAACATGCTGCCACCGGATTAATTCCAAAATCATTTCAGGGCAGATTGCGCGCTTTAAAACGTAAAGTTTCGCCTCATCACATAGCCAAACACATTATTGACTGGACAATAGACAACGCTATTTATCAGGTTGAAATGTTGCGCAAGTCAGGTGTTTCATTGAAGGGGAAACGCTATTTGGAATTAGGTCCCGGCTGGTATCCTATTGTGCCTGTAATGTTCCATCTTGCCGGGTGTTCATCCATCATTATTGTTGACAAGCAGCGATTAATGGATGATGAAACCTTTACACGAACTTTTGATTACTTACTTGAATGCAGTTATTCGATAGCCGACCGATTAGACTTAGATGAAGAATTTGTCGTTCAAAAACTCACTTTGCTGAAATCAGGTTCACTTGAAGAGGGCTTGGCAGAGATGAACGCAATTTATTCAGCACCGAATGATGTACTTTTTAATACCATTTCTAAAGGAAGTATCGATATTATAACATCAAGAGCCGTTTTGGAACATATTGATCCTGAAATGGTCAGTAAAATTTTCAAGGAATTTCATCGGATGCTTCACCCACGAGGTTCTATGTGTCATATTATTGATAACGGTGATCATTGGCAGCAAGATGATCCCCATATTTCCAAGCTGAATTTTTTGAAATACAGCGACAAGATTTATACTTTTATTGCCGGGGTTAGTCCTCATCAATATATGAACCGCTTAAGACATCCTGAGTATATTGAGCTACTAAATAAAAATGACTTTGATGTAGTTCTGGATGAAAGCATTCCTGATGTTCAGGTCTTAGAAGATTTGAAAACGCTTCGTCTGAATGAAAAGTTTAGTCATTTCAGCCATGACGAATTAGCCATAATAACTTCGTTTTTGGTTGCTGTTCCTAAAGAATCCCCGAAATACACTCCACCCACTCAATCATTAAACATTAAAAAAAGAGCTTAACCCGGGTTAAATTGCTTTTTAAGGGTAAGGATGCAACTTCAGCGAAATAGGTTTAGAAACCATAAAGTAATCCCAAACAATACCTTAGGCTTTATCATCCTTATAAATATCAGCAATTAAATCTGCGTATTCTCTTTGAATAACTTTGCGTTTTACTTTAAGCGTTGGGGTTAGAATACCATTTTCTACGCTGAATGGTTCAACTATTAAGCGAAACTGTCGGACTTTCTCATGTGAAGCCAATTTTTTGTTTATAATTTTGATTTCCTGATCGAATAGTTTGAGAATCTTATCATTTTTAACGGCTTCCTTATCAGAAACATACGCAATTTCGTTTTGTCTGCAATATCCTTGTAACGATTCAAAATCTGGAACAATAATTGCGGACATATAACTTTGCCCCTCACCTACTACTACTGTTTGGTCAATAAACATGCTTGTTTTAAGAACATCTTCGATTGGACCCGGGTAAATATTCTTCCCACCGGCATTTACAATCATGTGTTTCAAGCGATCAGTAATCTGCAAATAACCATCCACAAATCTTCCGATATCACCTGTGTGAAACCAGCCATCTTTGTCAATTACTTCTTTGGTTTCTTTATCTTTTTTGTAATATCCTTTCATCACATTCGGTCCTTTGCACAAGATTTCCCCTTCTTCTGAAGAAATTTTGCAAGGATAGTCTTCACCTGAAATTTGCGCAATAACTTTTCCATCATCCACACGCTGAATCCCGACTGTAACACCCGGAATCACATGCCCAACAGTTCCGTAGCGCTCTTTCCCGACAGGGTTAACTGACATAACCGGTGACGTTTCCGTAAGTCCATATCCTTCCGTTATGCGTAAACCAGCGGCTTCGAAGAAAGTCCCGATGTCGGTTGGCAATGCAGCGCCACCTGACACAAACAAGCGCACTCTCCCGCCTGTACGTTCTTTTAATTTGTTAAAAATCAATTTATCAGCAATGGCTTTTTGGGCTTTTATGAATGGGTTCTTACTATTCGTCGCTTTCTTGCCTATTTCAATGCCCCAACTGAAAATGCCTTTTTTAATGGATGAACCTTCCTGCACATTCTTCAGAACAATATTGTACATTTTTTCAAATAAACGAGGTACGCTAATGACAAGCGTAGGGCTACATTCAACTAAATTCTTGGAAACTGTATCTACACTTTCAGCATAGAAGATTTCAGCTCCACCACCCAACATAGCATAATATCCGGCTATGCGCTCAAATGCATGGCATAAGGGTAAGAAAGAGAGTGTTCGGTCGTCGGGCCCAATCGAAATGATTTTATGAGCCGCTTTTACATTGCTGACCAGGTTATCGTTGGTGAGCATAACCCCTTTAGGATGGCCGGTCGTACCGGATGTATAAATTAGCGTACTCAAATCATCGGGTTCCACAGCCTTTAACGATTTATCAATTTTCTCGCTGTACTTCATATACACTGTTTTTCCCTGCTCAAGAATATCGGCAAACAAATGCACATTCTTAGCCTCGAGCAGGTCTTTATTTGGTGGGGCATCAAACGCTATTATCTGCTTTACAGACTTTGTATTTCTATATATTTGAGTAGCTTTTTTTAATTGAATTCCTGTGGAAACAAAGAAAAATTTACTACCGGAATCATTGATAATGTATTCACATTGTTCTGCCGGCAACGTTGCATATAACGAGACATTAATACCACCAAGGATTTGACCCGCAAAATCTGTCAGCGCCCATTCGTATCTGTTTTCACTTAAAATGGCAAACCGATCACCGTTCTTAAATCCATTATCATGCATATATGCAGCCAAAGCATATACATCTTTAGTAAACTTATCCCAAGTTATGGTTTCGTAAGGTGCGTTAGATGATGGCTTAAATGCATAAGCTGTTTTATTCTGTCCTTTCCATTTATGAGATAATTCATAAAACAACTCCGGTATGGTTTCAAAATTTACAATTAGTGGCATATATATATAATCAAATATTAGTTGTTTAGCGAGTGTTTGTTAATAACAGCCAGCGCACCGTTTGCACGACTTCAACGTTATAAATCTGTAAAGGTCAATCATCTGAAAAAAAATAGTATCAGCTTCAATTAAAGCAATGAATTGCTATGAAACTTAACTTGGAATATACATTAAAATGATGAATTTCATTCAATGTAGCATTGGTTTAATCAAATGTTTATACTTTTTTTCCTATTAAAAGCCTTATTTTAGGGTACAATTAGAAAACTACTTTTCTGGAACATTTGCAGTTTTCCATATATTGTACAGAAGGTTTTGCGTTTGCTCCGGCGTTGTACTCGAACAAAAACCCTAGTTTATCAAAGCCTTCTATTAAATAAACTTAAAAAAATTACCATAATACACCTGTATGGCATCTCCAGCACAAACAGAAACAATTGAAGAAGTAAAAGGGATTTTTAAGGAATACTTAAAAGAACGAGGGCACCGTCAAACTCCCGAGCGGTTCATGGTTTTGGAAGAAATCTACAAAGCCGATGGGCATTTCGATGCTGATGATATGTATTTCAGAATGAAGAATACCGGTTATCGTGTCTCCAGAGCAACTGTTTATAACACCTTGGATTTATTGGTAGAATGCGGATTAGTACAACGCCATCAGTTCAGGCAGAATCAATCTTACTATGAACGAGCTTACTCCTACCGTCAACACGATCATATAATTTGTGATGAATGTGGAGCCATCATGGAATTTTGTGATCCACGGATTTTTGAGATACAAAACCTGATGCAAAAAATCCATGATTTTGACATTTCAGGACATTCCCTGCATTTCTATGGTAAGTGTTCGAATCCGGAAACCTGTGAGCGAAAACCCGATTTAAAAAAGAAAACAAAATCGGAAGATTGAATGTTGTTGATTTAAACCACGAAGGCTCAAAGGTTATATAATTGATTTTTATCATTTTACACTTCCACAATCAAGCTTGGAGTCTTCGTGCTTTGGTGGTTCAATAAAAACCACGAAGGCTCAAACAAGACCAAAGGTTATATAATTGTTTTTTTCATTTTACACTTCCACAATCAAACTTGGAGTCTTCGTGCCTTGGTGGTTTAATAAAAACCACGATGCCCCAAAGACACAAAGGTTATATAATTGATTTTTATCATTTTACACTTAAAACCTTCGTGTCATAGAGACTTTGTGGTTCAATATCTTCGAGGACTGTTTTTCAGGATTGATTGATGAATTTTTTTGAGGCCCAACGACTTCCCGCGAATCCCATAAACAGCGCCGTAAAGACCATTGTGCCAACAAGATAATACCATCTGCCATACGGCCAGCTGATAACGCCCACTTGTGGTACATACGATGGAATAAGCAGGTGAAACACAAGCCAAATTATTCCAGTGGATATTATCGCGGCTATAACTCCTTGCAACAAGCCTTCAATCATAAATGGCCGTTTCACAAAACCGTTTGTAGCACCCACAAGCTTCATTGCCACAATCAAATCTCTTTTTGCATAAATGGTCAATCGAATGGTGTTAAAAACCAAAATAAGAGCTGTGAGGCCAATAAGTAAACCAAGTAGCACACCACCGATTATGAATAAATTCAGACGTTCCTCGAGTAATTCAAGTCCACGTTGATTGAACTTCACCTCCTCAACCCCTCTGTAGGTACTTATTTCATCGACAAATGCTACAATATCAACAGCTTTAACGTCCGGTTTTGTGCGAATCCGGAAGCTTGCGGGTAGAAAATTAACAGATCCTAGTATTTCACTACCTGGACCGAATTCCTCTTTAAACTGCTCCATAGCATCTTCTTTACTTACGTAGGTAACCTGATCAACGATTGGGTTTCCCGTAAACGAATTACGAAGAGATTGTGTGCGGCTTTCATCAATATCCTGGAGGAAAACCTCGACTTCTACATCTTGTTTAATAGACTGCGCTATGGTGTAGGCATTATAGGAAACCCGTGCAAGCACAGCGAGTAGCACAACAGCCAAAGTAATGGCTGTAATGGATGAAAAAGCTGAAAGGCGCGCACGTTTAAATCCTGCAAAGCCTTCTTTAATGACATAAGATAGACTCATTTAAATCTGATAATATGAAGAGATAGTAAAAATCTGTGTGTTTAATTCCTGAGTATCCATCGTATTCCGACGCGATACCGCCGTGATGGCATTGGATATCCGGCCGTTTCAAAGTATCCGTTTTGACCGACTCCATCAAGAATATTTTCGTATTTAAGCAGAAACATGACATTGCGAACCCGCGCACTCGCTTCTAAATCCAAACGAAAAAAAGCAGGGATTTCAAGTTCCTCACTCAGCGGATCCCATAAATCCAGAACAGGAATATAACGAGATGTAAAGTACGGGTTTGGAGAGAAAACGGCGGACGCGCCAATTTTTGCATACGTAGCAAAATCAAAGAAATAATTTTTATAAAAAGCGGATAAGCGGTTCCAAATGCGCAAGCCGCTTCCTTCAAGCTCAACATTTTCAGCTCGTGCCGAATTACTCAAATATGTTTGAAAAGTTGTGGATGCGCTGACTTCAAACAATCGGGAATCAATATTCATAAAAATCTCAGCACCAACCGATCGATAATTATCGATATTGATAAATTCACCGGTTTCTCTATCATTAATAATTGGAGCAGAAATATCACTTCCATAAGCCTTTATTCCGATGGATTCCAACCAACCCTTACCCCAACTGATTCCCGTTTCTAAGCGTGCAATTTGTTCTTGCCTGATTGCCGGATTTCCGGAAAATGTTTTTGATTGCCAGTATTTTTGTTGAATTGTTGGCATGATGGATCCGAATGAGAGGGATTGATAGAGTGAGAAGTGCTCTCTAATGGAAATATCAACCCTATAGCCGCTTTCAAATGCGTTAGCGTTATCAGTCCGGTAGCCCACACCTGACCATCCTGTGAGAGTAATAAATGGAGCGGGCTCAATTTTAGCGCGAAAGCCCGCATCAATTTCACTCCATGAAGTCAAATCTAATGCATTTGAATCTTCTTTGTCCAACACAGCTGATGAAATATTCAAATGAGGTTCGAGTGAAAACGCACCGGCAGTTATATTATAAGATGCGTACAATCCTCTTGTTTTGGTACGGACAAATGTTGAGTCACCAACGGTGTGAAAGAGACGCCTGAATCTGTTTTCGTATAGATGAAACTTGGCAACTACAGGCTCTTCCGTAACCGGACGATAATAAACCGTAGCGGAAGTGAGTGTATTTCTGACCGAGGAATTGCTGTTCGTGCTGTTTGGTGTAACAAAATCAGGGATGAACGGAAACAGAAGTGGATCATCAACTTCAAATCCAAGAGATTCATCCATCTGAAAACTATTATAAAACAACATAGCCTGAACAGCCCATTTATCAGATAAATAACGGCTTAAGCGAATGGAAGCTTGTCGCCCACTCAACACATTTCTTCGATATTCAGCACCATCATTATTTCCTCTGTAGGATAGTTCGATATTGGTTTGCCGGTCAATATTTGTTGTGATGATTCCCTCAGCGCGGCGCACGTCATGTTTTGTGTTTTCCACATTAATCCATGTTAATGGTTCTGAGACATAAAACCGATCTAATTCGAACCAGGATCGGTACAGACTTCCATCACTTTGTTCGGCATAACTTTGCATTCTGTCTAATGGCATAAAATTGGTATTAACGCCCCCCGTTACCGGATCGTGAAATGGGATTCCATCAAAATATATACGCCTGTGCCGGGGTTCTATGGCACGGTGCATAATGCCATCATGCCTTCCCAAAGCGCCCAACCGGTATGAAATTACTCCCGAACGGCTGTTATCCCTTTCCGCAATATTGTACCACTGTTCCCAGCGCAGCAGGCTGTCTGAAAAAACTTCGTTAAATCCTGCGGGAATTTGCTGCTTCATCGGTATCACTTCAGGTTGTGGTTTGCGTTCTTTTTCAGCAGAACCACTTCTGCGAACACCCCCTGTTAACGGCTCGGTCTCGGTTGTATCTGATACCGCTTCTTCTCCCTCAATTGGAATAGTTTGGGTTGTATCAGGTTGTTCAACCTGAAAGGCGGGCATTCCCCATGCAACCAAAGGCATTAAAATCAAAAACATAAATAAAATCAACGACTTCATTCAGCGCATTCCGGTTCCAGATTATAGGGCATCTCATGCAAGCCAATCACCATTCTTCGAACAATATCAAGTGCAACCAGCGCGGTACGCTCTTTGTTCAATTTGCGATCTTTAAAAAACTGTACACGCAATGCAAAATGTTGATGTTTATCCCAATAGCCAAACCAAACCAATCCAACCGGTTTCTCTTCACTCCCGCCACCGGGTCCAGCAATACCCGTTGTAGCAATAGCTATGTCTGAGCCGGTTTTCTCAGCGACTCCTTTGGCCATTGCCAGTGCAACTTGTTTACTAACCGCACCATTTTCTTCAATCAAAGCGGCCTCCACACCCAATAAAGATGTCTTCAAATCATTGCTGTAAGCAACGATACTACCTCTGTACCATTCACTGCTCCCCGCAACGTCCGTTATCTTACTCCCAATCAATCCACCGGTACAACTTTCGGCAGTCGAAATGGTGTGTCCTTCCTCCTTAAGTACGCGACCAAGAACCGTTTCAAGTTCTTCATTATATGTTTCTGAAAAAATATAAGCGCTGGCTTTTTCTCTTATAAGAGCGATAAGTGGTTCGGCTGTATTTTTTGCTGCTTCTTCGGTCTCAGCCGTGCAAGAAATTCTAAGAGTTATTCCGTGAGTGTGAGGCAAGTAAGCTAATTGAAGCCCATTGTTAAAATGTACATCTAAATTTCCAATAACAAGATCACTTAGTGTGCTCTCCCCAATTCCGGCTGTTTGAAAATAATGACGAAATAAATGTGATTTGATACCAAATGAATCTCGTAATCTCGGTAACACTTCGTACTCCATGAGATATTTCATCTCGTAAGGGACTCCGGGCAAAACAATTAGAATTTTTCCTTCTTCTTCAAACCACATTCCCGGTGCAGTTCCATTTTTATTGAACAGGACTTCACAATTTTCAGGAACCATAGATTGTTCAAGATTTGAAGGCGATAGTGGAATGCCCCTTTTTTTAAATATTTTTTCTATAAAAGTTCGTGTTGGTGTGTGTTCTGTAAACCCTACGTTAAAATATTCCGCTATCGTTTTTTTGGTTATATCATCATGAGTAGGTCCTAAACCTCCTGTCATTATCGTGATATCCGCTTTCGAAAAACCTTCTTCAAGAGAATCAATAATATCCTGTTTATCATCGCCAATGGTAATGCTCTTTACCGGTTCAATATTAAAACGCGAGAGGAATGTCCCCAACCAGGATACATTTGTATTTACAGTGTCGCCAATAAGCAATTCATTTCCGATAGTAATTAAAAAGGCTTTCATTTAAATTAAATTAGAAATATATGTAGCGTTTACTCAGGCTCAAAAATAGGGAAAGTTGAGAATCATTATCAGACTTATTCAAATTAATGTTAGTACTCAACAGTAGCAGTTCAATTTTTATTTAGGTTCAAGACTTAATTGAGTGTTTTTACCTTTAGCTAAGAGAAGGCTTAAAAGTCAGCATTCTTGTATTCACCCTTTTCAAAAAGTTATGCGTAGCTGACTTTAAAAAATTCACTTAATGAATAGAATCTTTCCCTCTAAGAAACTAAAAAGCTTATTCCTTTCCTATGTTTATCCCATATTTTTTTCTGAATAAGAAATAGTCTATTTTTGGTGTTTACCATTTGCAAAATTAACAGAGTTAGCCTAAGCTACAATTTATTTTAAATTCTTGAAGAGATTACCAAATATCCTAACGATTTCCCGGATTGTTCTATCGCCGGTTTTTTTGTTTCTCTTTCTATCTGAGAATGAAATCATGAGAGGCTTATCAATCGTTGTATTTACTTTTGCTGCACTAACGGACTTTTTTGATGGTTATCTCGCCCGTAAATGGGAGGCCGATTCCGAATTCGGGAATTTCGTTGATCCACTCGCTGATAAAATCCTGACCTTTACCGGATTTTTTGCCTTTAGCTATTTGCGTCCTGACATTTTTCCCTACTGGATTTTTTTTATCATTATTGGCCGTGATATTCTCATTACCGGAATGCGAATGTTATTCAAACGACAGGGAAAAAGCTTAAAGACCTCCTATTCTGCAAAACTTAAAACTGCGGTTCAATTGGTTTTTATTTACATCAGTCTGGTTTCATTTTTAGCCATCGCTATCCCGGTTCTATCTGAATTTGCCACCACCTATCTCTTTAATTCAGGAGTTTTATACTGGATGTATATTTTCGTTATGATATTTACCGTTTATACTGCAATTGAATATATCATCCGCAATAATACCTCTTACAGCCGTGAGTAAACGCCCATCTTTTTTAAGCTTATTTTTAGGAAGCGGCTTTTACAGTGGATTTTCACCCGTCGCCCCCGGTACTTTTTCCAGCTTTTTTGCCGTTTTATTTTCCTATGGATTAGCGCTTTGGTTGGGTAGTTTCGCTCTTTTATGCTCTTTATTTTTTTGGTGCTTCATTACATTGTTTATATCACCATCATTTGAAGCCTATTTCGGGGAAGACCCATCCCAAATGACTGCTGATGAGTGGGCCGGACAAATCATCCCATTTCTTTCCATCTCGTTTACCGGTTCAATTACAAACGACTGGTGGATATTATTAACTGGTTTTCTGTTTTTTCGTTTTTTTGATATCCTTAAACCCTTAGGAATAAAATATCTGGAAAAACTGCCCGGTGGTTACGGAATACTCCTTGATGACTTACTATCGGGTGTATATGCGCTCATTTCATTAAAATTGATTATATTCATTGTTTAACTACAAATTGACACTTCAATAAATGCCTTCAGAAAAAAGGTTTATTATTTTTCGGTAAATAATGCCGCAAAAACGGTTGCATCTATAACAAAATTAACAATGGAGTGTTAAACTGTACCCAATATTTTAACTATTATAGTATTTATTAGAAATGATTATTGATAAAGAATTTTCCAGGGAATTAGCCTTGCGTTTACTTGAAATCAACGCGGTTATATTGCGTCCACATGAACCATTTAAATGGACTTCCGGCTGGAATTCGCCTATTTACTGTGATAACAGACTAACTATGAGATATCCGGAATTACGAACAAAAATTGCGGAACATATATCTGCTTACATTAAAGAAAATCATCCCGATACTCATGTTATCACCGGTACCGCAACAGCCGGCATTCCACATGCCGCATGGGTAGCTGACCGCCTTGGAAAGCCCTTGGCCTATGTGCGTGGCAAACCTAAAACGCATGGAACTACAAGCCAAATTGAAGGTGGTGTTAAGAAAGATGAAAAAACAATAGTCATTGAAGATTTAATTTCTACCGGCGAGTCAGCTATAACAGCTGCCGAGGTTCTCCGTTTTGTAGGCGCAAATGTTGAGAGTATTATCTCTATTTTCAATTATGGATTTAATCAGGCAAATAACCGTTTTAAACAAGCAGATTTAAATATCGCTTATCTAACAGATTATGAAACACTTATTAGCATAGGTGTAAAACATGGATATGTGGATCAAAATGACCTGGAATTATTAAATCAATGGAGACTTAAGCCGGAAACCTGGCCAAGTTAACACCAAACGAGTTCAATATGACGGAATCTTTATCCGAAAAATCGCTTTGGAACGCTGCGCGTATCTTAACGCTCGGTGTTGTGGACAGGTTGCAATACAATCGAAACCGGTACAATGCGGTCACTTCTGAAAAAGTACCTACGGAGAAACTGCTTGAGACTATCGACCGAATCTTAATCAACCTGCATTCCTATCAGAATATGTATCATCATGCCACATCAACTGAAGATACCGCATTTTTAACCGGATCTATTGTTCTTATTCATAAAATAGACAATGACTTATACCAACTGCATCACCTGCTTTTAGAAGAAGATGCCGACCAAATTCTACCCATTATTCAATTACTTGATAGTGAGCGCGGAAAGTGGAATCCTGAACATATATCACATTTCATGGCAATACCGGATTTAGTTGAATCATCGCAAAGCATTCAAACAATGTTCGAGATTCGGGCAATAACAGACCGTTCTTTCAGCAAATAAACACGAGTAGGTATTTATTTAGAGATGTTGAGATTTCGGGTGTCATCCCATAAATGCCACCGTTTGTCGGTTTGAATATTTTGATACAATTTGGCGTTATGAATAGTCTTCCAGCTCAGAATTGAATCTTCTATCACTACTTATTTCCCCATAGATTTGGTTTTTGCGTTTATCTGAGCTATCCGCGGGAGAATAACCCAGCACAGTTACGGGTGAGATGGGCTGTAAAACAATTGCACACAAAAGACGTCAAGTTGCCGAGTATTAGAAATAAACCTTCGTGCCCTCGCATCCACGTGGTTAAAATCGCTAACTAAATCTTTTCAGATGGCGTCAGAGTGAGCGGAGCAGTGGCATATATGGTTGATTCAAAAATGGATTATTCCACTGCGTAGTCGAATCTCCAGGTTGATTTACCACCAATCTCACCAAAAACCACTGGTTCGACTACATTCCGTGCACGTTTTTTTGCCCTTGGCTGTCATTACAGCCCGGAATTCCGCTCACCATGACGAGGTGGGGATAAATATTGGTGTAAACAACTAAACCAGCCAAAGCATCTGCATTAGCCCTCTCCATTCTGCATTATTTTCATTATATTTCAAGATTATGTTAATTACTATTTTTTATGAATAAGAAACCTTTCCAGACCATTGAATACTGAACTGAATTCCAAGACATTTTTTATTGAAACCTACGGCTGTCAGATGAACTTTGCCGACTCTGAAATTGTGAATTCCATAATGACAGAACAAGGTATCAAAGAAAGCTCAAGTGTTGAAGAGGCAGATATTATTTTCATTAATACCTGTTCTATTCGCGATAATGCCGAACGCAGAGTTTGGGATCGTCTCAAGTATATTCGCTCTATTCGCAGAAAATCTGAAAGTGAAAAAGTAGTAGGTGTACTTGGCTGTATGGCTGAACGCATACGCGATAAATTTCTGGATAAAGAGAAATTAGTTGATATGGTCGTTGGGCCGGATGCTTATCGTGACATTCCCAAGCTTTTGGCAGATGTAGAAGATGGCCGGAAAGCTGTTAATGTGTTGTTATCACTTGAAGAAACCTATGCCGATATTACTCCGGTTCGCATGACCGGTAACGGAGTCAGCGCATTTGTTTCCATCATGCGTGGGTGCGATAATATGTGCTCGTTTTGTGTGGTTCCGTTTACCCGCGGACGCGAACGCAGCCGTTCAGCCGATAGCATAATAGAAGAAATAACCATGCTCAGCGATAATGGTTACAAAGAAGTAACCCTGCTTGGCCAGAATGTAAATTCTTACAATGACAACGGCACTTCATTTGCCGAATTAATGTATCGTTCAAGTCAGGTGAACCCGGAAATGCGGATTCGGTTTTCTACATCTCATCCAAAGGATTTTCCCGATGAGTTGCTTCATGTTATTCGCGACCAACCAAATATTTGCAATTACATTCACATACCTGCTCAATCAGGTAGTAGCGATGTGCTGAAACGCATGAGGCGTCCGTACACACGAGAGCAATATCTGACATTAATTGACCACATGCGTGAACTCATTCCGGGTGTTTCCCTCTCAACCGATATCATTACCGGATTTTGTGGAGAAACCGAAGAACAACATCAGGAAACCATTTCGCTTATGGAAACGGTACGTTATGACCTCGCTTACATGTTTGCATATTCCGAGCGTGAACGAACTCTGGCACAGCGTAAATACGAAGATGATGTACCCGAAGAAGTAAAAAAACGCCGCCTGTCCGAAATCATTGAGTTGCAGATGCAAACGCAGGAAGAAAACAATACGCTTGAGATTGGCAATCGCCATCTCGTTTTAGTTGAAGGCCCCAGCAAACGAAATAAAAATCAGTTAAGCGGGCGCACCGATACAAATAAAATGGTCATCTTTGATCAGGTGAACTATGAACGAGGTGATTATGTAGAAGTGGAAATTACGGGGAACACTTCCGCTACCTTGCTCGCTAAACCAATCAGAAAAAGCTCAATTCGGGAGTTTGCATCATCAAATGAAACCGAAATGGTTCACTTTTAGATTTCGGTATTATTTTTGCAGAATCATCTACCCAAATGTGAGTGATTATTTAAGAAAAAAAGAACATTATGGCTGACCAAATACAACATATTCAGTCTAAATTCGGGCTCATTGCCGAATCTAAGTCCATGCAGCAACTTTTGAGTAAAGTTATACAGGTTGCGCCCACAAAAATCAACGTGCTGCTACGCGGAGAAAGCGGAGTTGGAAAAGACGTTATGGCTCGCGTTATCCACGGTATTAGTGACCGCAAAGACAAGAAAATTGTTATTGTAAACTGTGGGGCAATTCCGGAAGGAATAATTGAAAGTGAGCTTTTTGGACATGAAAAAGGATCATTTACCGGAGCGGAAGATAAACGTCAGGGGTACTTTGAGATGGCTGACGGCGGCACGATTTTTTTGGATGAAATTGGCGACACACCAAAAAATGTACAGGTAAAATTACTTCGGATTCTGGAGAACGGAGAGTACTACCGGGTTGGTTCGAGCGAAGTCCGCAAAACTGACGCCCGCATAATTACAGCCACCAACCGCGATTTGTGGAAAGATGTGGAAGATGGCAAATTTCGGGAAGACTTGTATTATCGCCTTGATACCGTCACAATTCATATCCCCCCCTTGCGGGAACGTCCGGAGGATATCATCCCCATTTTCAGAAAATTTGTTACGGAATTCGCTGCCAAATATGATTCTGTTTTTCAAGGATTTGCTGATGAGGCCAAAAGTCTGCTCACCTCATACCGATGGCCCGGAAATATCCGTGAACTCAGAAATGTAGCGGAACAATTGGTCGTACTCGAAAAATCTCAATTTATTAAAGCTGATACATTACAGCATTACCTACGGGGAAGGCAAAAGAGCGGTTCAGCGGATAATCTCCCTATGATTTATTCGGGAAGAAGGTATTCCAGCTCAGATCATGACCCTGATCATGACCGCGAATTGATGTACCGCGCCCTATTGGAGTTGAGAACGGAAATTTCTGAAATGAAAAAGATGCTTGGAAGTTTTCTCTATTCCACAATGAGTAAAAACGAATCGGGTATGCGTCCATTTGGATTATTACAACCCGGAGCTACTAAAAATGATGATGATGATTTTCCGCTTGGAACTGAAATTCCACTTGGTGGGATGCATCACCGCCATACTTCCCATGACGTGGAACCGAACGACTATAATGAACCTGACGAAGATGCAGTGCAGGCATTTATGGATAATGATGAAAAAATCCCATCCATTGAAGAAGCTGAGAAATTCCTCATCAAAAAAGCCCTTGAACGTTTTGATGGAAACCGTCGGAAAGCAGCTGATACACTTGGCATGAGTGAGCGAACCCTTTACCGAAAACTAGATCAGTATAACCTTATCAGTTAGTATGAAGAAATACACAAGCTTGCTTCTATATGCTGTCATATCGCTTTTGGTCTTAAGCGGATGCGTGCGATACAGCTTTTCTGGGGTTTCCATACCATCTGAAGTCAGAACCATCTACATTCCGTTTTTCCCGGATAACTCAACAAGTGGCCTATCCTACCTCGCTGATGACCTAAACGACTCACTGGTAAACCGTTTTGTTAATCAAAGCAGATTGAACCTGACCAACGATGCTGAAAACGCTGATGCCGTTATCGACGGACGAATTGTCAATTACCGAAACAGTCCGTTTAGCGTATCCGGAGATCAAACGGCAACCTTAAACCGGGTCGATATTACTGTAAGGGCATCATTCAAATACCGGGCAGAAGATAAACCGGAATGGGATAAAAGCTTTAATGGTGTTGCCGAATTTGACCCAAATGAAGACCCCATTGATGGAGAACGAAATGCCGTTTTGGAAGCTATGGAGCGTATTGCGCAAAATATGTTTAACGATGCGCTGGGTTCGTGGTAAGCTACACAAGATTATCATAAGAACGTATTAACGATTAGGATTTCAAACTCCTTACAGGTCTGGTAAAGGCCAAGTGGTCGCGCATCAAAGACTGGACGCCCTGAAAAACCTATCGCTGACATGTTGATATTGATATTTATTTAATTACATACAAAACAGATATTTAGCGTCAGGGTGAGCGGAGAAGCGGCAAAGGGAGGTGGCTATGGTTACGATTCTCTCCCGCTTCGTTCCTTCGTCTTCACTACGCTTCGCTCAGGACAAGTTCGAACCCTTCTCTTTGAGGTTTACGTTATCTTACCCATCAAGTGTCTTTGCGCGATAGCGCAGGTATTATGCCCTATCAATGACTTCTAAGCTGCTTGAAGACCTTACATATAGTCCCGTTAGAGAGAGAGGTTTTTGATTTGTGATTTATGGGCTCAGATAAATCCGTGAAATCAGTCAATACGTGCCAATTCGTGCATCTTGAATAGGTTTGGGATTCTCTGGTCTTCCGTCTGCGAGCTGCACTGCAAATCGAACTGCGAAAGTTGAGATACTTATATTTACAAAAAATACAGATTAGAATTTATTTTCCAGCAATGGAATAACCCTGCAATCAGCCGGACAGATTATCCACATATCCTTCAAAAAGTAATCTGCTTCTTTACATCCTGTAAAAAAAAATTTATTTAACCGATTTCAGCGCTTTATAGACCGCTTTTAGCACACTAATGCGGGCATATTTTTTATCTTCGGCGGGAATTAAATGCCAGGGGGCGTATTTGGTATTTGTACACTCAATCATGTCGTTAGCGGCCTTTTCGTACTGCGGACGTTTATCGCGGTTTCGCCAATCTTCTTCCGTTAATTTGTACTGTTTATACGCAGTAACTTCTCTTTTCTTAAATCTTTCCAACTGTTCCTTATCGCTGATTTGCAACCAAAATTTCAGTACGATGATACCGGCATCGGCGAGCTGTTTTTCAAATTGATTGATTTCAGCATAGGCCCGCTGCCATTCTTCATCTTTCGCGAAACCCTCTACCCGCTCAACCAACACGCGTCCATACCACGAACGATCATAAATCGTAATAAAACCGGCCCGTGGTATCTGCATCCAAAAACGCCATAAATAGTGCATGGCCTTTTCAATCTTTGTAGGGGCACTAATCTGAATAACCCGATATAAACGGGCATCCAGACAGCGAATCAACCGGCGAATAGTTCCACCTTTACCAGCGGCATCGGCTCCTTCAAAAACCAGTACAACCGATGTTTTATTTTGATGCGCTCTCCAGGCTGCTTTATACATATCTTCTTTATAGCGGTTGAGTGCTTTAGTATATTTAGATCGTTTTAATGATTTCGTTAAATCAATGTTATCCAAATGATTAGTCGTTGACGCAAACCCATTTTTGTGAGCTGATGGTTCTACCGCTTTACCTGACAGACGGGCTTCAAATACTTCCGTGAGTAAATGCATAACAGAAATATCACGTTCAAAAGCATTCGCTGCATAAACCGAATACCAGCGGCTGTGAGGTTTATCTGTCATCTCAAGTACTGTATTTACCAGATTTTTTTTCTTTTTATCAGAAAATCCATTTCTCCAGTCATCCATCGTAACTCTCCAGGCATCTTCCGGCCGTTCCGGCAGCTGGGTTATAGATTCCTGTTGTTCATCATTATTCAATTCAAGCCAAATTTTCACCAGCAAAACGCCATCATCCGCCAACATTTGCTCAAATTGATTAATGGCTTCAATCTGTTGATGGAAAACACTTTTTGAACAAACTCCATCCAAATAATCCAAAAAAGGCCGAGTGTACCAACCACCCACAAACAAGCCAGTCATTCCGCGTTCTGGTAATGTCCGCCAGTACTTCCAAAAAAAAGGGCGATCGGCCTCTTCATCAGAATTAGGGCGATGCACATGCGATTCAATAAACCGTGTATCCATCCATTCATTCAATACATTCAGGATGCGGGAATACCCCGAAGCGTGAACCCCGTTTATGAGTATTACAATGGGAACCGCTTCATCGCGCAGTTTAAATTGACTTAATAGCAGATTTGCCCGGTCTCTCCCTTCAATCTGCTTGAATTCCTCATCTGTTGATATCTTTTCCTTCGTCGTAAAAAGCCGTTGTTGGATATAGGTTAATTTTGACATTATAATTCTTTTTTGATTAATTCATTTATACTCATAGCACGAATCCCAATTCACCATTCAGAATGCATTTGTAAATCATTACGTTTGACCAATTACATAGATTGAAAAAAAATATTGCAGACCGATTGATTCTGGATAGTACTTTATTTTTTTCAACAAGGTCGCTAATCCGGTTTAATGGCTTAATAGTCAGTAAGTTAATGCAAAGTTATCTATTCACTTGATAAATTTCAGCATAAGTTAATATAAGAAGGCTTTGAAAAACCTGGAATTTTGTTTGTATTCAACGCCAGAGCAAAAATAAAACCGCAGTATTCCGAAGCGTCGGGATTCGAGGATTTTATTTTTGCGATAAGGCAGAAGACGGACAAAATAAAGGTTTTGCAAAGCCTTCTATAAGATAACTAAGCAAAACCGTATATTCTGAATTGAGATCATCCTCAAGGAAGTTTTTAAAATAATACAATTAACTTCTATAACTAAAATTTAGCAGAAAATTACCGACAAATGGACAGTGAATCCACATTTAATCCAGATAACGCAGCATTTCGCCCCGAGGAATACACCAAGGAAACTATTTTATTAGAAGAGATACCTGAACTGCTTCATGAACAAATAGAAGGGGATGATTTAATCTTATCCGGTCCCGAATATTTTAATAATTATGAACTTAGTTGGCTCGATTTTAATTTCAGAGTTTTACAGCAGGCTCAGGATGAAAAGAATCCTTTGCTTGACCGTGCTAAATTTATTGGCATTGTTTGTAGTAATTTAGATGAGTTTTTCCAAAAAAGAGTAGGTGGACTTAAGCGTCAGTTAGAGGCCGGTGTGAATAACCCATCTATTGATGGGTTGACGCCATTTGAACAACTCCAGAAAATTCGCAAACAAGTCAAGAAAATGATAAAGGCTTACCGAAGTTGTTTTTTTGATGATATCATTCCAAGCCTAAAAGAACATGGTGTTGAGTTTAAACCATATAATGAGCTAACTAAAAAACAGCAAAAGAAAGCAGAAACCTATTTTACGGATCAACTCTTCCCTATTCTTACACCTCTCGCTGTAGATCAGGCGCATCCGTTTCCATTTATTTCCAATAAAAGCCGGTCGTTTGCAGTTGAGATAGAACATGCAGAAACGGATGAATATATTTTTGCACGGGTCAAAGTTCCGAATAATCGTCCGCGTTGGTTTATAGTTGAAGATTCAAAGAAAAAATTAGTCTTGGTGAATACAGATGAGATTATTCTTGCTCATATTGACAGGTTGTTCCCGGGTGCTAAAGTAAGATCAGCGAATATTTTCCGCGTCACCCGAAATGCTGATTTAAAACGCAACGAAGAAGAAGCCGATGATTTGCTTGAACTTATTGAAGAAGAATTAAGAGAAAGGCGTTTCGCTGAGATTGTCAGGTTAGAAGTAGATGCCAGTACACCTGAGCACATCAAACAGCTTTTATTGGATAAATTAGATATCTCCAAGATTGATGTTTTTGAGATGGATGGGCCTATAGGTTTGGCTGATTGTTTGGAACTTTCTAAAATAAATGGATTTGAATCGCTCAAATATGAATCATGGACACCAGTGCTTCATCCGGTTTTCAGGCACGCACAGGGCGAAGAAACTCCCGATATTTTTTCTTTGATCCGTTCCGGTGATTTTATGGTGCATCACCCTTATCATAGTTTTGCTACAACCGTGCAGCGATTTGTAGAAGAGGCCGCAGCGGATCCCAAAGTACTGGCTATAAAACAAACGCTTTACCGGACTTCTAACGATTCGCCCATAATGCACGCTCTCATGCGTGCCGCCGAGTGTGGGAAACAGGTGGCTGTTTTGGTTGAGCTTAAAGCGCGTTTTGATGAACAACAAAATATTGATTGGGCGCTGAAACTTGAAAAAGCGGGAATTCATGTATCCTATGGCTTACCCGGATTAAAAATACATTCAAAAGTAACGGTTGTCGTTCGTGAGGAAGCCGGACATCTGCGCCGGTATGCTCATATCGGAACCGGAAATTATCATCCCGGAACAGCTAATTTGTATGAAGACCTGGGGCTATTTACGGTAGATGAAGACCTCACAGCTGATGTAAGTGATCTGTTTAATTTTCTTACCGGTTTTGCCCCTGATCAGAAATACCGGAAATTGTTGGTGGCTCCCTATTACCTGCGCGATGCCATAACTGATTATATAGATTTTGAAATCAATGAGGCTAAAGCGGGACGTCCGGCGCGGATTGTTGCCAAAATGAACAGTCTGGAAGATCCGCTTTTAATCCAGAAAATGTATGAAGCTTCACGTTTTGGCGTTTCTATCGATATGATTGTTCGAGGAGTATGCCGCCTGAAACCGGGTATCAAGGGATTGAGCGAGAACATTAAAGTCCACTCTATAATCGGACGCTTTCTGGAACATTCCAGAGTATTCTATTTCCAGCACGGAGGCGATGATTTATATTTTCTTGGTTCTGCCGATATAATGCATCGCAACCTCGATGCGCGTGTTGAAGCCGTTACGCCAATCAGTCATCCGCGGCTTAAAACTTATCTACAGTTCATCTTATTTGTTTCTTTAAGAGATAATCAACAGCGGTGGACATTAAATGCAGACGGAAATTATGAACAAGCGGGAAAAGAAAACGGCGATTTTGATGTTGCTACACACCGGGTTTTGATGTTTCATACCAGTAAATACCGGGAACCAATTGCGAGCGCGTTACCACCTTCTTCACTAATGGTTTATGGAATGGGTAAAGGTGAACCATAACTAAGCATTGAAAATTGGATTTGTGTCAACATGGATTTTTGTCACAATGATTCTTTAGTTTAAAATATTGTTTTCTATTATATTATGCATGAACTACTAAGCTCTGTGGGATTTCACAATACTTGTAATTTGATTTTTCTCTTTTGAATGTTCGTTCACGAAATAAAATAGTACGAAATGCCGCCTGGATTGGGATTATAGCAAATCTTTTTCTCGCAATTGGAAAAGCATTTGTTGCTGTTATCGCAAACAGTAAAGCCTTATTTGCAGATGCCGCTCACTCGGCTTCAGATGTTGTAAGCTCCATCGTTGTATTGATTGGCGTGCGCACAGCTGATATCCCACCCGATAGAGATCATCCCTATGGTCATGGGAAAGCGGAATCCATAGCCGCTATTGTTGTAGCGGTAATTTTATTCATTGTTGGAATTGAAATTGCAATCAGCTCTGTGAGAGGAATATCAGATATCAGCGAAGCACCCGGCAATCTGGCATTAGTAATGGTTATGGTGTCAATTGCTATAAAAGAAGCCTTATTCAGATATAAAATTAATGTCGGCAAAAAACAGCGTTCTCAAGCGCTTGTTATTGACGCTTGGCATCACCGGTCGGACGCGCTATCATCTATTGCCGCATTGACCGGAATAGGGCTGGCTATTATTGGTGAACAAACCGGATATGTTTGGTTGTTAAAAGCCGATGCATTGGTTGGTGTTTTTATAGCCCTGCTGATTATGCACATGGCCTGGATGCATGGCCGTGAAGCCATACACACCGCTATGGATCACGTTCTCCATCCGGAAGATACGGTTGAGCTCAGAAGACAAGCATCGCAAGTTGATGGTGTTCTTCAAGTTAATGAACTCTTTGCTCGCGAGCATGGGCATTATGTAATTGTAGATATTCGAATCACCGTTGAAAGTGTGCTAACAGTAGAAGAAGCCTGCAAAATTTCAAATAATGTGAGAAATGTATTAATGAAAGATGATCGCGTAAGAGATGTTTTCATTGGGCTTAATCATGAGGCAGATTAGCCAACTCTATGTTTCAGATAAATTTTTAGATAGTAGTCGAAAAGTACATTCATCCCAACTTTGCGTCATTGCACCTTTGCGAGAAATAAGAGAAGTCGCTATCGATTACGTTTCGCTTGCCTTATTCTGCAAAAAATCTATCTTCTTTAACACTTTTTGCCTGTTTTTAGCTGATGTCATCCATTTTGGTAACCGACTCCCCAAACTTCTGTTCAGGTATTCTTTTCCTTTTCGCTCCCTCAACTTTGCCTCAACATGATTCCGAAGAAAATTAAGATGCTCTACATTATAAGCCCACAAAGTGTGACCCTCAAAATCAGTTACTAACCAAAGGGGTAGGTTAAAATAAGGATCAACTTTAGCGCCTATGGTCAAAAAAGAGCCCTTTATTCCCTTCGGATTCGATGTAGTTAAAATAGCTACAGGTTTTTCTGAAAGTCGTTTATTGTATCCGCAATTCGGGCAAACCACCAACACAATTACACCTTCAGCATCATCAGATGAATCAACACGTTTTCTTACTACGGCTTTTTTTGAACAAGTTGGACATTCAACCGGAATATCAAATTTAAAAAAATCATCAACTAAAACTTCGTATCCATTTTCCGATCTTTCTGACATTTCAGTTTACTTTCAAATTTGAATGATTCTTATTTCAATAGACATTTATCCAAAAAAAACGAAAGATAAAAAAACAACAGTCAAGCATTTTTATGAAGTTGGTTGAATCCTGCCCGTCTCTTCGCATTCATACTTTAAGAAACAGACTCAACGGACTTATTTTCCTTCACTTTGTATTCCAAATCATATTCATCTACATCAATCAGGATATTGGCTCCTTCTTTAGAGAAGAAAGAGTACATGGCCGGAATGATATAAAGAGTTAATAAACTGGCAAAGATTAATCCTCCAATAATAGCAATCCCCATTGAAGTCCGGCTTTCTGCACCTGCACCAATGGCCAAAGCTATAGGCAGAACCCCGAGAACCGTAGAAAGGCTCGTCATTAAAATCGGGCGAAAACGTGCCGCTGATGCGTCTTTTATGGCTTCCATAACATCCAAGCCCGCTTCTTTACGCTGATTGGCAAATTCTACAATCAAAATAGCGTTTTTGGTTACCAAACCTATCAACATAATCATTCCAATCTGGCTGAATATATTAATCGTCAGATCAAAAAACCAAAGTGTCATTAAGGCTCCGCCAATGGCTAATGGAACTGTAAACAGAATAATGAATGGATCACGGAAGCTTTCAAACTGAGCGGCCAGAATCAGATAAATTAAAAGTACAGCTAACATGAATGCAAACAGCAAACTGGATGAACTTTCAGCAAAATCCCGGGATGTTCCCGACAAAGATGTTGTAAAGGTATCGTCCAGAACTCTCGCTGCAATAGCGTCCATAGCATCAATTCCATCACCGAGCGCATTCCCATCGGAAAGTCCGGCAGAAACCGTAGCAGACACATACCGGTTGAAACGATACAATGCCGGAGGATTGCTTTGTTCTGAGACTTCAATCAAGTTATCTAATTGAATTAATTGCCCTTGATCATTGCGAACATACAGTTTTTTCAAATCAATAGGCTCATTTCGGTTTTCCCTTGATAGTTGGCCTATTACCTCATACTGCTTACCGTTCATAATAAAATAATCAAACCGCTGACCACTAAACGCAAGTTGTAATGTTTGCGCGATGGTTCGGATTGAAACTCCGAGAGAACGAGCACGTTCCCGGTTGATATCTATGCTAAGTTCAGGTTTATTGAATTTCAAATCAACATCCACCACAGAAAACACGGGATCCTGATTGGCTTCTTCCATAAACTTTGGCAGATATTCAGCTAATTTTTCAAAATTACTGGCTTGGATAACATATTGAACCGGCAAGCCTCCACGCTGCGCACGGATGGACTGCTCCTGCGTTACAAATCCTCGCGCGGCAGTGTGTTCGCGAAGCATCTCAGAGAGCCTGTCTGCAATTTCGAACTGAGACCGTTCCCTTTCAGAGCGATCACTTAAAATTATATTTAAAAAGGCCGAGTTCACAGAACTGGAAGCCGCAAAACCCGGAGAAGTAACTGAAATATTTGCTTGCGTTTCGGGAATTTCTTTTTTAATCGCTTCAATCATAGTGTCCACATACTCATCCATGTATTCAAAAGTGGCCCCTTCAGGACCGGTAGCAAAAATCCGGATACGTCCACGATCCTCTAAAGGAGAAAGCTCTTGCTGCAAGTTAAGCCCGAAATAAACTATCATTCCTACTGTCAGCAGAATAAGAGGGAACGCAATCCATCGGATTCTTAGAAAACTGCTCAAAGAAGAACGGTATAATTTGTTCAAGCCTGCAAAAAACGGTTCTGTAGATCGATATATAATATTGTGTTTTTCCCGTTTTTTCAGAATTTTAGTACTGAGCATGGGTGAAAGTGTCAGCGCTACAAAGGATGAAATGATAACGGCTCCGGCTAAAACCATTCCAAACTCACGGAATAACCGACCTGTTAATCCTTCCAGAAAAATTACAGGCAAAAAAACCGCCACCAATGCTGTTGTAGTGGAAATAATGGCGAAAAATATTTCATTGGCCCCTTTTAAACCAGCCTCTATGGGATTCATTCCCATTTCAATTTTAGCATAGATGTTTTCCATCACTACAATGGCATCATCTACCACAAGCCCAATGGCAAGTACAATTCCCAACATGGTGAGCACATTAATGGAGAAACCAAACAGGTACATCACAAAAAATGAACCTACAAGAGAAATGGGTATTACTATTACCGGAATGAGTGTTGTTCGCCAATCTCTTAAAAACACAAAAATTATCAGAACAACCAATCCGAATGCTATAAATATGGTTTGCCTGACTTCTGAGATGGAGTCTCGAATATATTCGGTAACATCAAATCCAATCGCTGTTTGTATGTCGTCGGGGAGGTCACTTTCAATGGCTGCAAGTCGTTCATAAAACTCATCCGCTATTTCAATATTATTTGCACCTGGTTGTGGAATCAGCACTACTCCAACCATTGGAATTCCATCTCTTTTCAAAACCGTTCGTTCATTTTCAGGTGCCAGCATTGCCAAACCAACATCCCTGAATCTCACAATATTATCTCCTTCCTGACGGATAATCATATTGTTAAATTCTTCAGGGGTGGTTAATCGGCTCATGGTTCGTACCGTCAGTTCGGTTGACATCCCCTCGATTCGTCCGGTAGGAAGTTCCACATTTTCACGTTGAAGTGCGTTCAGAACATCCAATGGCGTCATACTGTAAGCAGCCAACCGTGAGGGTTCCATCCACAATCGCATGGAGTAGCGCTTCAATCCCCAAACATTCACTTCCGATACTCCGGGTATAGTCTGAAATCGTTCTTTAAATGTTGTATTCGCTATTTCCGATAATTCCATAACATCGCGTAAATCCGATCGAACATTTAAAAAGACGATAGGATTTGAATCGGCATCCGCTTTGGTTACAATAGGATTATCAACATCAGCCGGTAAGCGCCTGATTGCTCTGGAAACCCGGTCACGAACATCGTTGGCAGCTGCTTCCATCTCAACACTTAATTCAAATTCAACGGTTATGGTACTTCTGCCTTCCCTGCTTACCGAAGTCATGGTTCGGATTCCTGCAATTCCATTAATAGATTCTTCTAATGGTTCTGTAATTTGCGACTCAATGATATCTGAATTAGCACCGGTATAATTTGTTGTAACGGTTACAATAGGCGGATCAACAGCCGGATATTCCCGAACGCCAAGATAATTGTACCCAATTACTCCGAATAAGATAATAACAATTGACATTACTATAGCCAATACGGGGCGACGAATACTTAAAGAGGATAAACTGCTCATAAATGTTAAAAAAAATTAAATAAAATTATCTGCTGATTTCTGCAATTCGTACAGGCATTCCTTCTCTCAACTGCAACATACCGGTAGTCACCAATGTATCGCCTTCAGCTACGCCTTTTGTAACATGCACTTGTTTCTCAGTCCTTACACCAATTTCAATAGGTATTGATTCAACGGTACCATTTCGGTACAAATAGACGCTTTGTCCACCCATAACCGGAATAACCGATTCCGATGGAATCATGATAGCATCTTGAATGGAATCCAGGTTAAACTCAACCTCTACGAACGCCCCCGGTAAAATAGATCTTGATTCATTAGGTGCCGATCCGCGCAAAGCCAATGTTCGGGTTGCAGCATCAATTCTTGGCTCTATGGCAAACAGTTTTCCCTGATATGTTTGGTTTGAACCCTGACGATTGAAACGAAATGATTGCCCGCTTCGAACGCTTGAAGCATGACGTTCAGGAATTGAAAAATCAATTTTAACCGTATCAATATTTTGAAATGAAGCTACTGTAGTTGTGGGCGTTACATACGCGCCGGTACTTACATACTTCAATCCGATTACTCCATCAAATGGAGCTCTGATTTCGGTCTGTTCAATCTGAGCCATAATCAGCTCAATTTCTGCTTTTACAACATTCAATTCATTTAAAGCAATATCATATTCTTCCTGGGCAATAGCATTTCGTTCAATCAGATTTTTGGTTCGTTCTTCACGAATCTTGGCCAGATTTTCCCTGTACTGAGCTCGTTTTAACTGTGCCTGTAGTTCAGCATCATTCATTTTTAGAAGTAGCTCCCCTTCTTCTACTCTTGCACCTTCAGAAAAATAGATGCCTGTAATTCTGCCTGAAATTTCCGGACGAAGCATCACTTCTTCATCTGCCCGAATGGTACCGGTTGCAAATATTTGATTACTGAAATCCATGCTTGATACAATATGCGCACGAATAGCAAGTCGATCATCTACTTGATTTTCTTGATCTTCTGCCTGAACATCATTCTCATCATTGCTACTACTAAATAATGTTGAATTTAAAGCAAATGAAAGAATAATGAGGAGAATGATTCCGGTTGTGATAATCTTAAGGGTGTTACTCATTTGAATTATTGAAGATTTGAACTTTTTTAGTTTTTAAGGTAACTCAAAATTAAACAAGAGCGTTTTAAGGTCTGTGTAAAAAGATGTAGGAGATATAAATAAGCATTAGAACAGATTCAAGTATGACTGATTTTTTGAAGATAATTACAGTAGCTCCAGGATCTCAGTGATCGGATGTAACAAGTGCGCCTTCGGTTAGCTTCTTTATTTTCTTTGTTTACATCTACACTTTTCCCACCTCGTCACCCTGAGAACATAATACCCGCGCATTCGCTATGTACATTTGATGGATATGACAGAAACGAAACGTGCGAGAGTCATCCCGTAAACCCATGCTTTGATTATGATTAACGGGAAATTGTTTGAGGGTTATGCGGGAACTTCCAGTTCTGTCATGTATCTCGGATTGATTACGCGGTAGCGGCAAACTATCGCTGTCATGGCGAAAGGTTATGCTACCTCATTCCCCGCTAACGCGGATTCTGTCTCCGCGCCATTTCGTAGTCGGAAGCTCCACCGAAGCGCTCGTTACTTTGAGCCGGATAAACCACAGTCTATATCAATATAAAATAATATGTTGCATGGGTTTCCGGGATGACATGTGGATCGAATTGAAACACATAAAACCTGTATCTGTCAGCGATAGCGGAATTCCGGGCGAAGATGTACTATTGGGTAGCATGGTTTTCCAGAATGGAGTCGAAGGGCTGGTAATTAAGAGCAAACAAACGAATACGGAATGTAGTCGCCCTTCGACTACTCTATCGCTCCGCTCAGGATTTGGTTTTTGGTGGAAGTGATCGGATTAGATTTTTTCTATTTGGAATTACAGTCCAATGATATTGTTTGTATTTTAGACGAACACTAATTTACTTCTCACTTTCTATATCAAATAAAAAATTTGAGCAGCCTTACCAAAGAACAAAAATACATTTTCAGCGTCATTCGTGATGCCTCTAAAGAAACTGCACAGCCGGCGTATGTGATTGGTGGGTTTGTCCGTGATTTTTACCTGAACAGATTGGCAGATAATAAAGAACTTGATATTGATTTTGTTACAGTTGGTTCCGGAATCAAACTTGCAAAAATGACTGCAAAAAAACTCGGAACTAATCGTATTTCTATGTTTAAAACGTACGGAACGGCTCAGGTAACCTATAAAACGTATGATTTAGAATTTGTTGGCGCCCGCCGTGAAAGTTATGATCGTAATTCACGTAAGCCTGTTGTGGAAGATGGAACTTTGAAAGACGATCAGGAGCGGCGTGACTTTACCATAAACGCATTGTCATGGTCGTTGAATGAAGAAAATTACATGGAACTTTTGGATCCGTTTGATGGCATGAACGACATGAAAAATGGCATTATCCGGACTCCCCTTGCGCCTCAAAAAACATTCGATGACGATCCCCTTCGGATGATGCGCGCTATTCGTTTTGCCGCTCAGTTAGATTTTCAAATCGAACAGGAAACCTATGAAGCTATTAAGGAAATGGCGGAGCGTATTGCGATAGTTTCGAGTGAACGGATTCTGTCAGAACTGAACAAAATTATACTTACACCCAAACCATCCAAGGGGTTTAGTATATTGTTTCACACCGGTTTGTTGCCTCATATTTTCCCGGAATTACACAACTTGCATGGCGTCAAAGAAATTGATGGCGTCAGGCATAAAGATAATTTCTGGCATACGCTTCAGGTTCTTGATAATATTTCAGAAACGACTGATAATTTGTGGCTTCGATGGGCAGCCATTATGCATGACATTGCCAAACCCGCCACACAGAAATTTTCAAAAGAACACGGCTGGACGTTCCACGGTCACGATGGACTCGGTGCGGCTATGACCAAACGGATTTTCCGGAAAATGGGTCTTCCGTTGGATGAACGCCTTCGGTATGTTCAAAAATTGGTTCGTCTGCATTTACGCCCGATTGCATTGGCCAATGAAGTGGTGACGGACAGCGCAATCCGTCGATTGACATTCGAAGCAGGTGATGATTTTGAAGATTTGATGTTGCTGTGTCGGGCAGATATCACCAGCAAAAACGATAACAAGGTACAACGTTATCTCAAAAATTTTGATGAGGTTGAGGAAAAAGTCCGGATTGTGGACGAAAAAGACCAACTCCGAAATTTCCAGCCACCTATAGACGGACTTGAAATCATGCAACTCTACAACTTGTCACCCGGCCCAACAGTCGGAAAAATCAAAAACGCTATAGAAAATGCCATCCTCGACGGCGAAATTGAAAACACCCGCGAGGCAGCGTTGGAGTATATGGAAAAGATGAAATTAATTCAGAATTCAGATTTTTAATTCAGAATTCAAAAATTCAGAATTCAGAATTCAGAATTATTGAGCTTACTTCCAAAGCTCCAAATTTTGAACTGATTCACTAACTGTTTCTTTTTGATTAAATTACTTTAAATTCGTAAAACTTTGCGTCTTCGCGACTTCGTGGTTCATTTCAGACTTTTCGGAGCATTCTCATTATTTAATTTCTCGTTTCAATAAACAAACATTCTGAATTCTGAATTTTTGAATTCTGAATTTTAACTAATCGGTTACCAAATGCCAAATTATCTAACTCGTAGTTATGCCAAAATAAATCTCGGATTGTTTATTCGGGAGCGGTTACCGAATGGTTATCATGATATCGAAACGGGATTTGTGTTTATTGATTGGAGTGATCGGATGGAAGTCTATCCGGCTGAAAAAACGACGATTATGTGCGATGATGCCTCCATCCCAACGGGCAAAGATAACTTGATTGTGAAAGCCATACAGGCATTTAATTTAGCGCATGGATTGAATGGTTATTACCACATCAAGCTGGATAAAAAGATACCATCAGGTGCCGGATTGGGCGGTGGAAGCAGCAATGCAGCGAGTATGCTTCATATTCTCAATAAAATCAACGGGACAGAAACGAGTCCGGAAAAACTCGCTGAAATTGGTGCGGCATTAGGAGCGGATGTGCCCGTTTTTGTCCATTCCAAAACGGCCATCGGAAGTGGCACCGGTACACAGCTTGAATTTGGTGATTTCCAGCCTGATTATGTTATCCTCACCGTTTTCCCCGGCATTCACAGCGATACAAAAGCCGCGTATCAGCAATGTAAGCCATTGGGGGCACCTTCCATTCCGCTCCTGGAAATCCTGACAACAACTGAGCCGGACGAATGGGATGTTCTGCTCCGAAACGACCTGGAACCTCCAGTAATTTCCTTGTATCACGAAATCGGAAATCTGCGGGATCAGCTGATGGACTCCGGCGCCCTCTACGCTGCCATGAGCGGAAGCGGATCATCTGTTTTCGGGATTTTCGAGCAGGAGTTTCTGGCCCTCGAAGTCTATCAATACCTGCTCGAATTGGGTTACAAAGCGAACCTCACCAAACCCGGTTTTACGCCGGATAATCGGGTTTATTTGGTGGGTTAAGGCGATGTTCAAATCAGGATAAAGATGCGATCAAAAAAACGCCCTTATCCGGCCTCAGTTGTTCTTGCAGGACGCAACATATAAACCAAAAGGCCAATCACAAAAAATCCCACAAAAAAAGCTGATAAAAACCTGAAGGATAAAAAACCATACGGTAAGCTGATAGAAACAACAAAAACGAAAAAGAACCCCGCTAAAGATAACCATAATGCATTTCTTTTATTTTCAATAAGGTGTTTTGTTGATTCGATTTTTGACAGAACCAATGGAGCGAAACAGTAGCATACCGAAAGAAACATAATAATCAGCCTGTGCAAGAGTGTGTTTTCTTCTCTGAATCCACCCAAAAAGAACATCAAAATGAAAGATGCCGCAGCATAAAGAATGATTTTAAAAAATGTATTCATGATGAAATATTTTAAAGGTTCTGAATCTATTTCTTTTAGGATAAATCGGATACATAATAACATCTAATACCTATGATTAAGATACTGATTATTTTGAATTCTGTAAAAAAAGAAATCAGTTTCTGCGTCCATCTGCGTAATCTGCGGGAGATAATTCCAGTCTTCAAACTTTTCGGAAGCCCTGTAATTGATCTATCATGTTTTTTTATCGCAGATATCGGGTTTTTTTCGTTTTCCGACTATTGCGCAAAACTTGGTTGAAGACCTATGAGAAGGATAAAAATATGAAGTAGTGTTATCATTATCGGATGTTTAGGTTCATGTTTATTCCTCTAACGGCTGTTTATGCCCCCACGGCGCAAAAGCGTACAGGTGGCGACTACTTTGAGCGAAGATGCGGCCGGCATCGGCGGTGACTAACCAGAAGAAGGAGCCATCGGGAGGGCTCATCCTATGGACAATCTCTCCTGATTCTGCATCTACGATGTGCATGGTTCCTGAGTGAGGAGCATACAAATAACCATAGCCGTACGCAATGGGTCCGGTACCTGCACCCGCCTCGAAATCACTATACCATTCAATTCCTCCGTCTGATTTTCGTAGCTTAAAAATACCGGCCGCATCATTCACATAAATGTAATCTCCCTCCATCACCGCCGAATACGTAAAGATGCCTTCTCTTCGCCAAATTTCCTCACCGGTTTGGGCATTGAGGGCGAAAAAGCCGGATTTCAAATTTGATGCACCATCAGCAGTTCCAAAATAAACTATATTATTTTCTATGAATGGTGCTACACGTGTAGCATACATAAAACCATGCTTTTCAAATATCCAATTTAACTCCATACTTTCAAAATCAAAGCTTTGTACAGCTCCATATTGAATTTCCCCATCAGCTGGTGGAGATCTATGGGTTAACAGGAGATTGCCATTAAAGAATGAAGATTCATACGTTCGAATTCCAATCCAATCTACTTCCAATTCGCCATTTTTTGAAGTTTTATAAAGCTCTCCATTCGTACCAAAACTAATAAAATAATCATCAGCAATTCCAACACCACTGAGGTCTGCAAAGGTTAAATTATCTTTAAAACTAATGCTCCATCTCTCTGTACCAGTAGTAAGATTCCAAGCAATTAGCCTTTTCAAGACACTTCCAACTATTAAATCATCAGCTATTCCAAAGCTTCTGTTCGTGAGTGACGTGTGATGGTTCAGAGGGGTCTTCCATTTAATATCACCATTATTTACTTGCAAAGAAGTAATATTATTATCCCCAGAAGTGATAATAGTATTTTCATGAATTAGTGGTTTAACTCTTGGAGCGCCACCATCTAAATCATAGGCATATTCCCATATTAAATGTAATTTTTCATTGCTGTCACCATTATTTGTTGGTGATGATGAGCAGCCTGACATAGTCAGACTGCTCATCATTAGAATTATTAGGAAATCAATACTTCTCATAAGTTCCCAAATACTGTTACTTTCACCCAATCTCCAGCATCTCTCATTGGCGGAGCAAGATCACCTTGAGAAAACCCACCCGGGCCATCAGTGTAGGCGCGTTTGTAGCGGCGGAGTTCGAAGTGGTTATAGCCACCGTCTTGAGGGACATCATCGTAGTAGCGGTTAGGGCCAGAATCGCTATTCGGGTCTTGCCCTGGACTCCAAACTGCGTATTCGGGGCCAATGAGGACATCGTTTTTCTTAGGAATAATAACCGTATGTGGAGTAACTACCCAACGGTATAGAATGCCACCAATACATTCTTCATGACCTGGAATTGGGTCATTTTTGGACGATAGATTTTTCTCATCTGGTGTTAAACCTGCATCATCACATGACCCGAGAGCATGGTAAGCACCTGCATACGTAGTTGATGTTGTATATGAATCAATGATTTTACCCCAATATAAATCTAAATTGTTCAATGTAGACCTACCTCTTGACCAGCGGTCTCTGTTACGACGTGCAGTATCACCATTCAAACCGAAAGAAGTATAAATAGTTGCATTCCAAACATCACGATTACTAATGTAATAGGTTCTTATCTTTTGGAAATTAGTCAAAACTTGTCTTTCATCATTACCATCCAATCCAATAAGTTCCGCTGCTGCACGAACGGGTACAAACCCTTTTTCTGCTCCTATTATGGAACGTTTTAAAGGTGGTTGCATAATCATGGGACTGTTAATTGTCTGTATAACTGAACCATTTGTGCCGATACTATTGTTTACGTCGTTCAGAATCGATACCTGTTCCCACTCCTTTAACTCACAAAAAGCATCATCAACTGCATCTGGAATGCTGTTGATTTGAGAGATAGTAAATTTGATTGTTGTGTTTATCAAAATATTCATACTAATACTATTATTCAATTAATGAAATATTTATATATAATAGTAATTAGGTTATGTGATTTCTTTCTTATTAAATATATACCTAATCGTATAATCGATATTTAAATATATCAAAATAACAATGAGTAGGGTTTGAATACCAATATTTAGTTGTTGGACATTTTCAATATCAGTAATTAGATATGTAAGTAAAACTCCCAGTCCAATACATGATAGTAGCACAATTGTAGTTTCTGCTGTTTTTTGTTTTAGAGTGATTTCTGCAACTTTATCATTCGTTTGAATACTAAAGAAATTGAAAAATAATGATAATGATAGAAGAAATATAGAATAATCAAAAAGATTAAATAAATTGAAATAATTCAAAAGTAGAATGATTATAGATACAGCTATTCCTATTTTTGACAATATCCCAATATTTTTATTAGCATAGATTCTATTATTATTAAACATTACATTTACCTTATCATGTTTTGTGTTGATTAGAAGTACAATAGAAAGCTTTGATATACTAGGGTTATTGTTCGAGTACAAAGCCGGAACAAAAAACAGTTTTACAAAGCCTTCTATTAATAGTTATTCCAATTAGTAAAGCTATTAAAATTATTTTCAGATATTTCACATTCTATTTTAAGTTAAACCCGCCCTTCGTACTGCCAAGTCTTCGGGGCGAGCGTCTAATGGTTAAGGTGGTGGCTTTTTTGCCATCACCTTTTTTTATGCAGAAACGACAGATATAACAAGTAACCCGTAGTTAAATTTTACATACTGTTTGTTTCTGTAATTGATCTTCTAAAATACACGTGTAATTATTATTTCAAATACTCAGTTACTAACTGTATATAAAAAAATACAAACTAAAGGTGTTATTTTTGACCTAAATAAATTAATTTATCTCTAGACAATAAATAAAATATAATAGCTACAAATGGCATTATAAACATTAATATAATCCAGTGTGTTTTTTTGTGGATCTGATACTTTATCATATCATTAAATATTATTAACCAAGCTGAAAATAAAAATATAAAACTACCTGCTAAAAATAATTGTAGAAAACCCCAATTATTAACAAAAGATAAAATGGTGCCAACTGTGAAAATCAAATTAGCAGTTAGTAAAATCCAAATTAGGTTGATAGATATCTCTAATTTATTTTTTTTCATGATTTCTTTAATTATATTATTAATTATATTTTTTAAGTAATCAACCTGAATAATAAATTACTCAGGTTGATTATTTCACTATTACATTGTATGAATGCCACAAGCTAAAATGATTGCTGCTACACAATGTTTAAAAATTAAACCGCACATAACTGTACATTCCCAATCACTAAAACAACCTTCAAAGGCCATTGCCAAACATTCACCAAAAGACATTCCATCATCTTTATTGGGCATGTCTAAGTGAGTATTTATGATTAGATTATCATACAACTCTAATCCCAACATTAATTCTGAATCTAAATCAGTTAATGTCACAACACCACTCATTGATTCGTTATCATATACTTGACTTTCATCATACAAGTACGTTTTCCCATCAACGAAATTATGAAATACAAATGTATTAACTTCACTGTTTTTTAAATCGTCAGAGTATTCCATAATCAAAATTTGTCCGACTATACCATTCAATTGAATCTCCAATAGTACATTTGTACTATTTTCTTTAGTTAAAAGAAATTCAGAATATAAATTATCTGGCATAATTTTAAGAAATTCTTGAACATGAGGATTTGCATTGTCAACATATTTTAGGTTTGATTCTGTGATTTCTAATTTCTCCCCAAAATAACTATTGTCCTCAACTGCAAGTTTTGAATCACACGCATTTAAAAGTAAAAATATCAAAACGAATAAAAATGTATTAGCTTTATAAAATTTCATATATTTCACCACCAATTTTAAAATAAACCCGCCCTTCGTACTGCCAAGTCTTCAGGGCGAGCGTTTAGTGGTTAAGGTGGTGGCTTTTTGCCTTCACCTTTTTTTTATGCAGAAACGATAGATGTAATACGTAACCCGTAGTTAAATTTTACATACTGTTTGTTTCTGTAATCATTTTAATAGAATAAAACGACTTTGTCAAAATGTTTTAGTACCCGTTTTTTGTACCCGATTTCTGTACCCGTTTTTTGCATAATTGCATCTTGAGTTTCAAATTCAGCGATTTATCACTTTATTAATGGTACTATTATAATAGTGAACCTCTTTTTGCTCACGGAAAAACGACGGCGCATTTCCGGTGTGGCGTTTGAAATATTTGTTAAGAGCTTTTTCATCTGGTTTACCAATTATCCGGGATATTTCAAAACAGGTTAAATCCGGTTTATTCTTCAATAAATCTATGGCCATGTTAAGTTTGGTTTCTATGATTATTCGTACCGGTTTTATACCCATTTCTTTAGTGATTTCTTTTTATTTCAAAAAGATATACTCGTTTTATAATCTCATTATCCCCTGAAGTTATAATTATATTGTCATATACTGTTGTTATTACACGAGCAACACCACCATCTAAAACATAAGAATACTCCCATAATAAATGTAATTATTTATTACTGTCACCATTATTTGTTAATGAAGATGAGCAGCCTGACATTGTCAGACTGCTCGTCATTAGAATTATTAGGAAAATTATACTTCTCATAAGTTTCCAAACACTGTAATTTTTACCCAATCCCCAGCTTCTTCCATAGGTGGGGCAGGATCCCCCTGCGAAAACCCACCAGGGCCATCGGTATAAGCGCGCTTATAGCGGCGGAGTTCGAAGTGGTTGTCCATATAAAGGCAAATATTTAAACAATAATAAATACTTATACCCTATACTATTGTTAGAAAATTCTTATTATTCTGACTATATATCCTAAAATATTTTTTGATAAGTCTTTGCTTAGATGGTTAGTTTACTTGGATTTAAAAAGAAATATATTCACACCTAAGAAAAGACCCCAAAATGCGATGGAAGGTATGACATCGCTAAATATATTAGTGGATTCAAGAATTTGCAGAGCTGCTACATACGAATACATAAATAAATCAGGGAAAGCAGCTTTAGTTAAAAATAGTATCGCTTCTGATGCTCCCATTTGAATCATAAAAGGACGAAAAGTTGCATTTAATACTAGAACAATGACAAGCATTAGAGTTGTATAAGTATTTGCTGTATTACTTTTTCCACCTACTAAATAAAAAAAATCAAATATCACCAGAAGTATTGCGGAAATATAAATAAGCATCCATAAAGCATTGATAATCATATATGCATGTATTTGGAATAGTATGAGTATGGAAAGGTACAGACATATCAATGTTAGTAGAGACAAAATGGACAATGCCGTTAGTTTTACTGTGTAACCAGAGAGATAAATGAGAAACCTGTTCAATTGCATGACCTTAAGTAGCTCGTCGATTGTTTGATTCTGCAAGCGCTCATTCTTATCCGATATATTTTGAATTGAGACCAAAATCAGGCAAATAAATGTAATTGCAAAAATTGCAGCCAATGCTTCATTAGAAATGGGCATTTCTCCAGATAAATACACGATAATATCACCCGCAGTCATTGTCATTTCAGATGCCAATGAAAGTCCGCCAATTATTACAAAGCAACAGCCGGCAATCCAGGCAAATTGCTTCCATCCGGGAATTAATTCTCCGGACAAGTTGGTCATTAAAACATAATAGTTCTTAATGGACTGCATCATAAGTGCCTTCATTTATTCTTTTTCTGATGTTTTCCACGATTCCATTCTCGTCAGTAATTGTGTCTCTGAAAACTTCCATAACCGTACCTTTTACCAAAAAAACCGCCTGCTCAATCGTATTGTTTAGCGGCTCTAATTGATGGGTTGATAATAGAATGGATTTCGGCTTAGTACTGAAATGCAAACTCCTTCTAACAAGGTTAAATACCGTAGATTTCATTTCATAATCAAGGTTCTCGAAGGGTTCATCCAGAATTAGAATATTGTAATCTTGCATCATGGCAATGGCTAATAACACTCTTTTCTTTTCTCCTTTTGATAAATTCCCGAAGCGTTTGCCTGCCAGTGATTGTAATTGCAATCCTGAATAAATCTCCGTGAAATACTCATCTTTAATCAGGCATTTTTTAATGGTTGATGCAACTTTGAAGGCTTCAATTAATTTGGATGCAGTCAATTCGCTCGGAATGGTTTCATTTTCCGGTAGGTAACTAAAATTCAACGAAGTGCGTTGTGCTTTTTCTTCATTAAACTCAAAAGTGATTTCACCTTTATATGTTTTCTCTAACTCAAGGATACATTTCATTAAACTGGATTTACCCGCTCCATTTTTCCCATACAGAATGCTGACTTCCTGCTCCTTAAACTCCATAGAAACGTCGTTCAGTATAAGCTGATTTGCCTTATCCAAATAAAGGTTTTTAATCAAAATCATTCTTCCACCTTATCAATTTTGAGTTTCTTCAAAATGGAGTTATCAACTTCCAAAGTATAAACATATTCCGGATTTTTTTGGTATAGGTTTCTCAAAATTTCATCCTTTTTATGTGTTCTTAGATAGTTACCGTCTGAGTCAAAGACATGTATTGATGTAAAACCATCCATGGCGGTCAAAACGTGTACATCATCATTATAAAAGAAACTTCGATACGTTTGAACGGTTGCCGGTTTATTTTCATCTATCGTTTTTGCCGGAAAGATAGTTTTTGAGATAAGAGTACCCTTTCTGTCAATGACCAATAATTCATTTTTCATTAAATAGGTGGCATAAACAAACTCATCGGTTAAAATGAAATGCTTGAATGCCACAAACATATCTGAGGTAGCACTATCAAGTGTAAAACCTGATAATAAATGGCCATCTTTATCAAAGATTTCGGTGGCGTTTCGATTTCTGTAGTGAATCAGGTAATCACCGTTTTCATCACAAGAAATCCACCAAATGGTGCCATTTACATTTCGACTTCCAAGGAAAGTCAGTGTTCTGTCGTACAGCTGGATGACTGGATTATTCATGTCATGTGCAAGGACTAAATCATCCCCACAGAGTTCAATTCCCACACCACTTACTTCCAGATCAAATTGATTTGGTCCACGACCTTTGGATCCATTTCGCCCGATAATCTCGCCCTCCGCACTGATTCTAAGCAATGAAGCCGAATACCGATCAAAAGTATATATCTCACCAAACCGATTAACCACCAATCCATTAAAATGGAAAGCAGTGGAGTCCTTTTCACCACCCAGGACAAACACATCGGAATACCTGAGGTTTTCAAACTGTAAATCCGTTACATTTTGAACGTCGATAGTATTGGATTTACTACATCCGGAAATTATAAGTATTATAATGAAAATAGAATTTTTCATAGAAAAATAGGCCGATGATAAACTCGGCCATTTTATATATTATTGTTGATGTCCACCTTCAAAATTAATTATTCCCGTCTCACATAACAAAAAAGCTACACCACATCCAGTGTAACAAACTAATCTTGCTGGTGCATCTAAAGTATTTCCATATTGATTTTGGCACCAAGAGTTACAATCCTCCAAACCATTCATACACGTCCATTGAGCCCGAACATCAGGAACTACAATTAATAATAGACTTAATAAACTCAAATATATCATAATCTTTTTCATATATTTCACCTTCTATTTTAAGTTAAACCCGCCCTTCGTACTGCCAAGTCTTCGGGGCGAGCGTTTAATGGTTAAGGTGGTGGCTATATGCCATCACCTTTTTTATGTAGAAACGACAGATGTAATACGTAACCCGTAGTTAAATTTTACATACTGTTTGTTTCTGTAATCATTTTAATAGAATAAAACGACTATGTCAAAATGTTTTAGTACCCGTTTTTTGTACCCGATTTCTGTACCCGTTTTTTGCATAATTGCATCTTGAGTTTCAAATTCAGCGATTTATCACTTTATTAATGATACTATTATAATAGTGCACCTCTTTTTGTTCACGGAAAAACGACGGCGCATTTCCGGTGTGGTTTTTCATAGCTTTTTCAAACTAAATGTTAATCAAGTTTATACAAATTTATGGAGTATTTGAAATGCCCATCTTCATGCTCGGTTAATGACAGAAAATAGATATTTTGATTACCAACACCCAAAAAGGTGTATCCTTTGGGAAGCGCTACTGTATAAGATGTATCCAATTGATTACTTAACAAACTCACATAATGGATGTCCTCGAATCCATTATAAAACGATTGAACAAATAATGAGTCATTAAGAATTGATAACCCTGATGTTTGAGAATGTGATCCAAGATTTTTAATCTCTGAAAACAAATCCGATACCGAGTCTGTTTCTCGAATATCCTTACTTGGCTCTTTATACTTCGGGGATTTTGATTTCAAATAAGGAATTATCGTTTTTGAATGTGAATCAAAAACATATATTTGTGATGAAGCAGAGGTCGAAAAATAAATCAGACTATCATTCGATACAATTCCACCACCTTCCATTTTAACAGATAAATTTGGATTCTTTAGTCCATTAAATGACGTTTCATTTGTAATATTCAGATTCTCATCATATTCTAAAATATATACGATTTCATTTGACCACGGCTTCCAGGTAAGACCTACATATCCTTCAATAAAACCTGTGATAAAAAATGGTGCAGTAAAGCGATCATTTGGCAGTCCTTTACACGTCCCATCTAAATTAAACTGATATGCCTGAATATGTGAATTAGTGAGTAATATACCTTGCTCATTAAAAGTGATAGAAATGGGTCTTGTAATAAATCCAGGATGGCATGTATCCTGCTCAAGCTTTGCAAAAGCTCGCAATTCTCCACGATATAAATAGATGGTATTACTAATATGATCGCTAAACACAAAATCTTGTCCATTCGAATCGAAGGATGAAATTCCACCAATTACAACCTCTTCTGGTAGTATTAAACGATCTGAAAGGATAAACAGCTCATTAAATGGTTTGAGGTCTGTATTCGGTTCACCAACTATTATTGAGAGTATAAATATAGTAAGACAGATCATTCAATCTAATTGCTTTACATACACATAATTAGCAAAATTAGGCATAAAATGGTAAACCAAGCTAGTTTTTTCACCACTAACAATAATCATATTTGTTTCCAGTTCAAGAAGCTCATCTTGGAAGCTACTATCGAATTCCTGAAATTTTATTTCTACATCAGATTTTGCGTTTATTGTAAGTTCAGCATATCCATACTTAATTTTTTCTAAAGCTCCGCCAAAACTAAACCGAAAAATTCTATCGTCGTTTTTCTGTGTAATTTGCCAATTTGTATTCACCATTCCTTTACGTTGACCATATCCATAAGCCGGATTTTCAACTTCAATAAAACCAATATCTTTAATTTTCCCGAAATTATATTGAATGATTTTGGTTTCATCTTCAACAAAGTAAACTACGGGACTTCCATTTATTGAAACAAAATATTTGCCATCTGCTAAATGTGCGACATAAAATTCAATCATTAAAAGCTGCACATTCTTAAATGATGCATTTTTACCCAAAAAAAGGTCTGTACCTCGTAACGTTGCTTCTGAAATCATTTCACCTGTTAAAATATTATAGGTTATGCCAACAGGGAATTTTGAGTCAGATTGCATTTGATCCATTCTGTAGTATGATGCAAACCCAATGGTTACTTTTTTCTCAGAACAAAACAGCGAGTGACCAGAACTTTGAATCGTTTCATGTTCTGTAAAAAGATTAAACTCACTATCATAAACAAGTAGTTTTCCGCTGGATGACAGAAATACAAAAGTGCCATTACCACAATCCGTAAAGGTTTCTATTGATCTAGCTTCTCCAGGACCACCTCCATTTCTTATAAATGAATAGGTGATTGAATCGCGTTTTGCATCATAAATATGTGCATGAAAATTCCCGCCTTTCGTACTAATGATATATTGATCATTTTCTAGATGCACAACATGAGATATTTGTTCATAAATCTGAGTACTGAGTGTGAGATTTTGGAGTAGTAGTAGGACAAAAAACATAATGGATATTTTCATAAAGTAAGAGGGGCTATTAATCCCCTCTTTTAGTTGAAATGATTATTGAATATGAATTACACCTGGTCCCTCACCATTTTCAAAAAGATCTGAATCACAAACAGAAAGAAAGTGTTCACCATCACTACACACTATACCACAAACAACTTGTCCAGTATTATTACCTCCCACACCTGGCTGTATCATCTTCAAAACACATTCAACTGCAAAAACGGAAGCAGAAAAGAAACAAGTAATAAATATTGTTGCAATTAATTTTTTCATATCTTTCACCTTCTATTTAAAATTAAACTCGCCCTTCGTACTGCCAAGTCTTCGGGGCGAGCGTTTAATGGTTAAGATGGTGGCTTTTTGCCATCACCTTTTTTTATGCAGAAACGACAGATGTAATACGTAACCCGTAGTTAAATTTTACATACTGTTTTTTTCTGTAATCATTTTAATAGAATAAAACCACTTTGTCAAAATGTTTTATTACCCGTTTTTTGTACCCGATTTCTGTACCCGTTTTTTGCATAGTTGCATCATGCTCCAAATTCAGCTATTTATCACATTGTTAACTTTATTATTATAATAGTAAATGTCTTTTTGTTCACGGAAAAACGACGGTGAATTTAGTAGAGTGCTTAAAATTTTTAATGATTGTTATTTTATTCTTTGTGCCAATACATATACTTATCAAACGTATAACAATATCTGTTTGAATAATGAATGGAAACCATGCAGAGTTCATTTAATTTATAATTAAAAACAATATTGAATATCCCCAATGCCATTTGGTTTTCAGAATAGGGTTGGTTGGGGATAAAGAATTGATAACTTTTCTCGAATTGATAGGAACCATCATTATATGAAAGGTGATAAAGAGTACGACGAATACTAAACATAATATCTCTATTTTCTGTTAAATAAATACCTCCTACTATATTGGAAACACGACCTTGCATCATATCTAAATCAGTCACGGGTGTAAGTGGTGGATTTTCTAAAATAATATTATCTATTACATCACTTTTCAGTTTTAATGTATATTTATGATTCAGGTTCTCATCGAACAGGAAAAAATATGGTAGTCCCTGTATTGTTATAAGATAATCACCATTTTTATTACTAACTGCTTTAATTGACTTATATCCCGTTGGTTGCATTCCAACAGGAATAATATGTTTGAGGAATTGTCCTACTTTAGAAAAAGGAGGCAGTGCCTTCCTGATGTCATAAAAGTAATCTGAGGCAATTCCGGCAGGAACAAGTATATACTTTCGGCCAGCTGTTAGGAAACTTAAACTTCCGATTGGTATCTGATGTATAATTTCCATATCACTATTGAATATCCATGCTATTAATTGACTCCTATCTTGTGCAATTAAATACATATCAGATGCTGATAAATGAGAAATATCCAGAAACTCACCAGGTCCACGACCACGTCCACCAACTACCCATTCTAACTCGATTTCATCTTTGACTCTATAAATATGTTGATTATTTGAATCTGCAACATAAATGTCATCATTAAACTGCACAGAAGATACCAGCATGCCATGGAAATATTTATCACCGTTATGAACGTATGAATCCGGGGTTATACGTCCTTCTCGAATCTCAATCACATTATCTTGATTTAAATGTAGTATCTGCATTCGATCTGTAATCAATTGTTCATAGTTATAGAAAGGAATAGGCTGTGCATTCATAGTATTTCCATATAACAAACCGATGATAAAGACCATCATTGATGTGATGGTCTTTGAATGCACTAAACTTAAATTATTTAATAACTTCATATTACTGCTGGTTTCCATTCGAACATACTATATCAGGAAAAGGATGCTGCCCATCAAAAATCCATTCATAAGAAGTTCCATCATCACATGAAGTGTACATTGTGTAGTGAGTTTCATGCTGATGAACACTTGTTGTACAACCCCCACCAGACCATGAACAAGGAGTTGCAAATAGGAGGATGGGCACACACATTAAAAATGATAACAACGTTGTTTTTTTCATATCTTTCACCTTCTATTTAAAATTAACCCGCCCTTCGTACTGCCAAGTCTTCGGGGCGAGCGTTTAATGGTTAAGGTGGTGGCTTTTTGCCATCACCTTTTTTTATGCAGAAACGACAGATGTAACTAGTAACCCGTAGTTAATTTTTACATACTGTTTGTTTCTGTAATAATTTTAATAGAAAAAAATGGCTTTGTCAAAATATTTTTGTACCCGATTTCTGTACCCGTTTTTTGCATAATCGCATCATGCGTTCCAAATTCAGCGATTTATCACTTTATTAATGATACTATTATAATAGTGCACCTCTTTTTGTTCACGGAAAAACGACGGCGCGTTTCCGGTGTGACGTTTGAAAAATTTGTTAAGGGCTTTTTCATCCGGTTTACCAATTATTCGGGATATTTCAAAACAGGTTAAATCCGGTTTATTCTTCAATAAATCTATGGCCATGTCAAGTTTGGTTTCTATGATTATTCGTACCGGTTTTATACCCATTTCTTTTTTGATGTAGCGCGAGAATGAGGAACAATCATCCCAACCTGATTTATCAGCCCATACCTTTACAGAATCAATTTCTGCAATGTTTTTGCGTAACGTGAACATCAGTGATTTAACGGTTTTATTTTTTTCTTTGCCATTGGTGCTCATACGTTTGCCTTTTCTGCTGGTGATTGTATGCCGTACGTACAAAATCATGCCTGCTTTTCGAGCATGATTCTACTCGAATGTTGATTTCAACCGCCTTTTGTTACAAAATTTTTTGTAAAATTTTTAAAACCGGCTTTTTTGACATCAATAAGCATGTTTTTTACCCTCAGAAATATTAAAAACCTGAATTCGGTACGTGTATTTTCCATCCACAATTACACGTATAAATGAGCCTCAAACGGCACGTCGGAAATACTATTCGTGCATTCGTGACTATTAATAATGGTACGGGGAATTACACCGGATTACTCAGCTGTATTGATGGTATGTGATAGCCGTTTAGTTGCAATCGGTTGATTGATTCTATCTCCTGACTGGATTTACTGATGATTAATCAGCCTGTTTATATCAACTCTTAAAAAGCTATCCTCGAACGTTGAACTCAGGTAAATCCATGGTTCTGAGTATGATATGTTATGGATATTAATTTTTTTCCTTCTGATGTGTTAAAATGAAAAGTGCCAACATGTTTAAGTGTATTATTATCAAACTTAAAGACTACTAAGTTGGTTCTGTATCTGGTAAATACACAATTTTCATCATGATACAGATCGGAAAATAACATGGTGAATCCAACAACAGCATCTGTCTCCAAATCAACAGGAGGTGGGTTTTGAATACTATTACTTCCAAAATCTTGTCCAAATGGAGCTGGTTCATTTATAATATCTACATCCTCATGAATTAGTCGATATATTACATCCGGATTTGCCCCATTTGTGTGTGTTAATTCATTATAGTAAAACATCAATGGCATAGAAATCGATAAAAGTGCCAAGCTCTCCGACTCAGAAATATGAGGAATTAATTTATTGTACATCCGTGGTTGCTTTCCCTTTGAGATGATTCGGTTAAAAAACACCGGGAAATCAGGCTCATTAATTGTATCATAATTTCTTAGACCAAGCAGAAAGTCTTCGTGGTCATAAACGCCATGCACAAGATTATCACCTTACGCAGAAATGTGACTAACCGTATTCCAGTTTTCCAAATGGAACTCTTTTGTTGTATTCAGTTGCAGATCCAACAGAATTATTTTTCTTAGCGATGCATCACCAATCAGAATTTCCGATCCGGTAAAATCAATTCTGGAAATTCGTTCATATTCGCCTGGTCCTCTGCCTATAATAGCCTTTTCGTAGACTGTAGAATGATCATCCGCCTTTACAATTCCAATGGTTTGATTGGATTTTTTTTATAATGATAAAGGTAATAATCTTTCTGCATTAAAAAGCCATTCGTGAACGGAATTATATGGTTTTCACTTGAACCGCTGTATTCCATTTTTTCCGTATCCGGATCGAGCGAATATTAGTCAAAAGCTTCAATTTCACTTCAGAAACATTTGATGTAAACTAGAAAATCCTTGGAAAAGTGTCTCCAAGGATTTGTTTCACATCATAAAAGGATAATGAAAGTGTCAATTAGTTTTCGTATGGAATTCGGCTGTCTGAATTATGTATTTCAGTTTTATTTCCATAAGAAAATGCCTCAATTATAGCTATTATTAATCCACCTATCAATCCAATTATAATATAGTACCAAGAATAATTCGGATTGGATTTTCCAATAATTAATAACATTATAACTACTACAATTACCCCAGCAATACTTATATAAAAGTTTGCACTATGCAGCTTTTTTACATCAACTGGAAATCCTTTTTTACGCCAGATAAAGAATCTCCAAATTGCAAATATAAATCCGATTATTATTATAAATCTTATCATAACTTTCTTAATTATAATTATTATTGACAATAAATATCATTATTACAATCACCATCTATTATGCAAAGTGTACACAATGTAACTAAGCCTACAGCACACCATTTACCTATAAACATACATCCAACCAATTCCCAACCGCCTGCAGCATTCAGATTATCAAGCATACACTGTCCAACAGAAGTTGGTGTACATTTATTTCCTTTACCTATGATGGTAAAGCCATCATTATCATTATAGTCAAATTGGATATGTTCATCATTATTAATATCCCATATCGACATACTTCCAGAAAATACTTCATTATCATTGGTATAATTTTTAATTATATGATAATAATTTATTCCACTACTATTTTCAACGACTTTTATTGACTCTGATTGATTGCCATCCTTCTCGCTATGTTCAATTGAATAGATAATAGAATTATCTTTTAGCTTAATATAAGATGCGTTAGACCAATTAAATTCATTATATTTAATATTTCTACCTATGTTAGTCAAATCGTTTCTTAAATTACTAGCATCGTGGTTGTTTACCTGCGTTACAAATTGTGGCAAACCTCGTGCCTCTAATGCCTTAAGTTCAGAACATTCTTCACAATTTTCTAAACTGTTTTCCAATCCATTAACGTGTTTTTCGCAACTAATCATAAAGATTACACTAATAAATAAAATTGAAATTGAATAGAATTTTTTCATATATTTTACCTTCTAATTTAAGTTAAACTCGCCCTTCGTACTGCCAAGTCTTCGGGGCGAGCGTTTAATGGTTAAGGTGGTGGCTATTTGCCATCACCTTTTTTTATGCAAAAACGACAGATGTAACAAGTAACCCGTAGATAAATTTTACATACTGTTTGTTTCTGTAATTATTTTAATAGAATAAAATGGCTTTGTCAAAATGTTTTAGTACCCGTTTTTTCTGTCCGTTTTTTCCAAAATAGTACTGTATGATTGTTATCAGGCGTTTTTTGACTTTTTGTGCTCCGGGGTGATCTTCTCAGACAATTTTTGTTTTCGAAAAAAGAAGGGCGTGGCAACCAAAATGTCTTCTTTTACAACTCGATTGTTCAAATAGTAAGATGATTGAATTGAGTAGTAGTATCTATGAGAGGGGAACGTTCGCGTTCAGGAATCTTTCATTCGATTTTAACAACCATGCTTTGGATAAATACATGTTATTAATGAAAATAATGTTCAATTGAAATTTCATTTTTAGCTAGTCAATGTTTCCCTTTGTTGTGTATTAGAAGTGACCATGATTTGAATTGCTGAATTATGTACGGCGAGAAGTCTGAGACCCTTACATCGTATGCACAACGTTCTCGCAGGTATCTGATTTACGTAGTTGAATCCTATTTATTCAATATAAACTAAATGTATAAATCTTCATTATGAAAACGTATAACATAATACTCCTATGGATAAGTCTAGGTCTACTTTTAATCGTTTCTGGTTGTAAAGATGGTGGCATAAGTGAAATCGTTGCCGTTGATAGTGCAGCAATTAGCAATTCATCGAATAGCAACGCAACCGTCGTATCAGATGTTAAATTTGAGGATTCAGGGCTACGCGATTGTATTCTCCAGCAATACAGTGGTGATACTGAAATCTCTGAGGTCACCAAGTTAGAATGCCCCGGAATAGGAATAAAAAGTATTGATGGCATTCAAGCATTTACAGCATTGAATACTCTGATTTTGTATGATAATGAGATTTCAGCCATCTCCCCACTTGCGGAACTTTCAGAGCTTTCTCATTTGGAAATACACCTTAACCGTATATCCAATATTGATGTGCTAGCAAATCTTATCGAATTGACATACTTGAATGCATGGAATAATATCATCTCCGATGTTACCCCACTAGAAGGATTAACCAATTTAGACTTTCTAAATCTTCCTGAAAATGATATTACCTCAATTGATGCATTAAGTGGTCTAAGTAATCTACGAGAACTTAATATAGATTTGAATCAGGTAAAGGATTTGTCGCCGCTTGACGGACTTAGTGAGCTTGAGAGTGTAAGTGCTTCTTTTAATCAAATTACACATCTTTCATCACTTGTAAACCTGCCCAATTTGTACTCTTTATACGTTTATGGCAATAGAATTAATAATATTAATAGTCTAGGTAATATTACTTCTCTTACTCGTTTAGATTTGGGTCAGAATGAAATTCAGGATATCACACCTATAGGTTCATTAAATAACCTTATACATCTTACACTTGCTAAAAATCAACTGATTGATATCGGTCCGCTGTCTTCGCTATCAAAATTAGAACAATTATATCTTTTTGATAATGAAATAAATGATATTAGTCCAGTCAGCACTTTAGTGAATCTTATTACTCTAAACCTACAAGCAAATACTATTTCTGATATTAGTGCCCTTTCCAGTCTCACAAGACTAGAGAATTTGACACTAAATCATAATAACATTGTGGACATATCGGCTATCGCAGGTTTAACGAGACTACGACAGTTATATGTAAATCAAAACCGAATTAGCGATACAATACCTATAATCAACTTGACTGATTTAGTTGAGTTGACCTTCATCGACAATCAAATAAGTGATCTTGGTGGTTTAGTAAACTTAAGAGATGTTTTTTACCTTGATCTAAGAGGAAATGAGATAAGCAATTTATCACCACTATCAAACCTGAATTCTGTGACTTATCTTGTATTGGCTGATAATCAGATTACAGATGCTTCAATGTTGGCTGTAATAGATATCCGATATTCATTGGATTTACGTGATAACAAACTAACTACGTTGGAAGGATTGAACGCTCTAACATCATTGACATATTTGTTTTTGGAGAACAATCCTTCATTTAGTTGCAACGATATTAATACGCTAAAAAACATGTTGAGCAACACGGTGATCTCAAGCTCTGTAGGGTGTACATCCTGATTTAAAGGTAAAAACTTTTGACATAGACCACGAAGGCAGAGGTGGTTTTGCATTATGAGAAATATTACAAGGACTAAATGGTTGGTTAAGTTTACCCGGATTATTCACCAGACATTGTGCTTTTTAGCTCGTCAGATGGAAATGATAAATTGAATGGACTAAACTACAATCAAACCATTTCAAACATCAACGCAATTATAGACGCTCTGCAAGCCAATAATCCGAATGTAACCATAAGTCTGAATAACCGGCTCCCACTTAGTCCATCACTTATCTAAGAGCCTGTCCCTATATACCTTGTAGGGATCAGGCTTATTTAATTAAAACAATTAGATAAGCTATCACCCCCTTGCGTTACACTGCAATGGCTGAGGATGTATTCAGGAATATTCTCGCTTGCTTTACCTGATCTCACCGGGTATTTTCTATTTTCATTACTCACATCATTATCGTTCAATAGATTATGACTTCTCCTGCTCGTTTTATCAGCTTCTTTCTGCTGCTATTTCTCATATTCATTCATCAAGTATCAGCCCAATCATTAGATGGCTTTACGGATAAAAACGCTCTTTCTCAGCTTCGGTTAGAACAAGAACTCATTCCAAAATTTTCATCCGAAACATACCGAACCCATCTCTTCAACCTCACACAAAAACCGCATGTGGCTGGAACAGCCGAAAGCCGGGAGGTTATTAATTATATGACCAAAGCAATGAGTGATGCCGGCCTCGATGTAAAGGAATACGATTATGATGTTTGGCTTCCTGTTCAGGGCGAATCCCGCGTTTCCATTGTGCAGCCCATTCGCATGCCGCTGAACGATCAGGAATTTATCTTTGATGATGACCCCTACACAGCTCATGCCATGTTAAAAAAAGGATGGAACGCCTATTCCGGATCGGGCGATGTCACCGCTGAAGTAGTGTATGCCAACTACGGACGCAAACAGGATTTCCAGCAATTGGCAAAATGGGGCGTGGATGTGTCCGGGAAAATTGTGATTGCACGGTATGGTGGGAATTTTAGGGGATACAAGGCAAAATTCGCTGAGGAGGCCGGCGCGGTTGGTCTGATCATTTATACAGACCCAAACGATGGTGGTTACATGAGCGGACCGGTTTATCCCGATGGACCGTATTCTAACGAAAGCACTATTCAGCGGGGTTCTTTGCTTACTATGGACTATTTCGGTGATCCACTCACCCCTTTTGAACCGGCACTGCCTCTCGATGGCGACCGACAAATTGAACGACTCCCGATTGATGAAGTGCCTTTTCATTCCATTCCGGTTACTCCTCTCCCCTATGGTTCAGCAATAGAAATTCTTTCAAGGATGGAGGGCGCCTATATTGGTCACCGCAGCTGGCAGGGCGGGCTTCCATTTACCTACCGTTTAACCGGCGGACCTGATTTAAAGGTGAATCTTGTTGTAGATCAACCGCACCGTTCGCAGAGAATTACGAACGTAATTGGCACCATCGAGGGAAGTGAATATCCGGATGAATGGATTATTCTGGGAAGTCACCACGATGCCTGGGGCTTTGGTGCTACGGATCCGAACAGCGGAACAGCTTTACTACTCACCTTGGCGGATGTGTTAGGAGATGCTGCTCAAAACGGGCAACGTCCCAAACGAAGCATTATGGTTGGGCATTGGGATGCTGAGGAATTCCTGCTTATCGGCTCAACCGAGTGGGTGGAAGAATTACGTGAAGAACTCGGGGCACAAGCTATTATGTACATCAATGCTGATATGGCTGTTACCGGACCGAATTTCAGATCAGCTTCTTCCCCATCCCTGAAAAAGCCCATTATTGAGGCCTCGAAAGCAATTCCACACCCCGATTATGACGATAAAAGCCTGTTTGATACCTGGCTTCGGAATCCGTCCGATGCCGAACCACCCATTGGAAATCTCGGTGGTGGCTCCGATCATGTCGGGTTTTATATGCATTTGGGCATCCCGAGTGCCGGCGTGTCCATATCCGGAACAGTTCCCATTTACCACAGTAATTACGATACGTTTTGGTTTTATGAACACCATTTGGATTCCGGTTTTGTATATGGTCCGACACTCAGCTCAATGTACGCCGTTTTGGCGCTTCGGTTTGCCAATGCTGATATCCTTCCTTACTATGTGCCTCAGTATTCAATAGATTTAAAGAAGCACCTTTCATCAATTGAAGACCTCTTTACTAAGGCGAATCGTACTTTTTCATCCCATGAAATCAAAACACATGTAGATGAATTGCACATAAAACTGACCGAATTGGATGAAGCTCTTAAAAAAGCCCCTTCCCTTTCATCCGAAAAAAAAGAACAGATAAACAATCTGCTCATCCGGCTCGAACGGGCATTTTTACATGAAACCGGTCTTGATTTCAGTGAGTGGCTCAAAAGCTTGTACGCAGCGCCTGATCCGTATAGTGGCTATGCTTCGTGGATGTTACCAGCCTATCATTATGCTTTTCATGAAACATATTCCGAAGCCGATATTTCGCGCTTACATCACATTCACATTCAAGCCATTAAACGACTTATGGAAACGGCTGATGAAATTCTGCAAATAATCTGACAATTTGAAAGCGCTTACACTCGCTTCCAGCGCCACTTTTACCGATTAAATTGAGTAATTGAGTGATAGTCGTTTATCAGTAGCTTGTTTTTTATTAAATTGGTGGGATTTTTATCAAGGTTGACCAAATTGGTTAACCTTTTATTATTATTGAAATTGATCATTTAAACCATACATTATGGCATCAAAGAAGAAATCAGAAACGGTTGAACCAAAAACCGGAATGAATACAGATTCGCTTAAGGCTGACATCCAAAGCCATCTTCGCTACACATTGGCGTCTGAATTAAAAAATGCTTCAACTCGGGATATTTACCGAAGCGTAGTCCACACCGTAATGGATCGGCTGCACGATAACTGGCTTAAAACTCAGGAGCACTACCGGAACTCAGATACGAAACGCATCTATTATATATCTATGGAGTTTTTAATCGGGCGTTTGCTCGATAATGCGCTTATTAATCTCGGTATTCTGGATGAAGTAAAGCAGGCCTGCGAAGAGTTGGGTTTGGATTACGACAGTGTAAGAGATATGGAAAATGATGCGGCGCTTGGAAATGGTGGCCTCGGTCGGCTGGCAGCCTGTTTTCTCGATTCAATGGCTACTCTTGGCCTCCCCGGTTTTGGTTATGGTATTCGCTACGATTATGGAATTTTCAACCAGGAAATTAAGGATGGATATCAGCTTGAGCACCCCGATGACTGGCTTCGTTTTGGAACGCCTTGGGCATTGGAGCGTCCGGATATGTTGTATCCCGTAAAATTCTACGGACGTTCTGTTCCCTATACGGATGAATCAGGCGATCTGCGCTTCCGTTGGGAAAACACCCAGGATGTGTTGGCACTTGCAAACGACATGCCCATGCCCGGCTACAAAAACGGTGTGGTTAATAACCTGCGTTTGTGGAAAGCAACTTCGCCTAAATCATTAGATTTGAGTAGCTTCAATCAGGGTGAATACATCAACGCCGTTCGCGATATTGAGCTGCATGAAAATATTTCACGTGTGCTGTATCCGAATGATAAAGTATTTGTGGGTCAGGAGCTCAGGTTGAAACAAGAGTATTTTCTGGTTTCTTCCAGTTTGCAGGATATTCTGAAAACGTTCAAATCCAAGCATTCTGATTTCCGTTTACTTCCTGAGAAAGTGGCCATTCAGTGCAACGATACGCACCCAAACCTCGCCATTCCCGAACTGATGCGTGTACTGATGGATGAAGAAGGCCTAGACTGGAACACAAGTTGGGATATCACCCAAAAAACAATGGCCTACACCAATCATACCGTATTGCCGGAAGCCTTGGAAAAGTGGCCGGTCAATCTGTTGCGTAGTCTTCTACCACGACATCTTCAAATCATATATGAAATCAACAAACGGTTCATTAATAAAATCCACGATCAATTTGGGGATGATGTAAACCGTGTTCGCCGGATGTCCATCATCAGTGAAGGCGAACAACCCAGTGTTCAAATGGCGAATCTCGGGATTGTGGGAAGCCATAAAGTAAATGGTGTGGCGGCGCTTCACACGGAATTAATTAAGAAAACCATCTTCCGTGATTTCTTTGAAATGTATCCTGACAGATTCACGAATAAAACCAATGGAATTACACCGCGCCGTTGGCTGAAACAATGCAACCCGGAGCTTTCTGAGCTGATAACTTCCAAAATCGGTGATTCCTGGATAACCCATCTCGATGATTTGAAGAATCTGGATTCGTATGCCGATGATAAGACATTCCGCGACAAATTTGCCAAAATCAAAAAAATAAATAAACAAAAGCTGGCCGATTATGTACTAAAACATTATGGCATTACGCTGAACGTGAACTCTATTTTTGATATTCAAATCAAACGGATACACGAGTATAAGCGTCAGTTGATGGCGGCATTACACGCAGCAACATTGTACAACCGGTTGAAAGCCAATCCCAATTTAGATATTGAACCGCGAACCATATTGTTCGCCGGAAAAGCGGCCCCCGGTTATGCAATGGCCAAATCTATCATTAAACTCATTTGCAGTATCGCCAAGAAGATTAATGAAGATCCGGATGTAAACCAAAAACTGGCCTGTCACTTTCTCGATAATTACTCAGTAACCCTGGCTGAGCGGCTAATTCCAGCTGCCGATTTATCCGAACAAATATCTACTGCCGGCATGGAAGCCTCCGGAACCGGAAATATGAAGTTTGCCCTCAACGGTGCCCTGACCATTGGTACTCTAGATGGAGCAAATGTAGAAATTCTGGAAGAAGTCGGAGAGGATAATATCTTTATTTTTGGCCTTACGGTTGAAGATGTGGAGAACATGCGTCGCGAAGGATATTCCTCATGGGAGTATTACAACGGCAATAAAGAGCTCAAACAGGTTATTGATCAGATTAAAGATGGATTCTTCACTCCTGAAAATCCGAATCATTTTCATGATATCACCAACAGTCTGTTGGATGGAAATGATTATTTCATGGTACTCACCGATTACGAGCCGTATGTTAACATGCAGGCTGAAGTGGAAGCCATTTACCGCGATACGGATACCTGGTTTAAAAAAGCCATCCACAACACCGCTCGTGTGGGCAAGTTCTCATCTGACCGAACCATTAAAGATTACGCTACGGAAATCTGGGGTTTTGCTGATCATTTCAAAAAAAATGGCGCCGAATACAAAGGCACCAAAAAGAAGTAGATTTCGCAGTTATTCGAAAATAAAAAAGCTCGGTGATTTATATCATCGGGCTTTTTTTGTATAGGAAAACACCGCTTTCACCGGGTTTAAAAACCGGTGATACGACATGGATCTATCTAACAGCACCGTGATGGACGGAGTTCTGAGAATTCCTATTCATGAAGCTTATGGCAGGTTTTTATTTTGAGGTGCTGGCGTTGGTGTAATTAGTTTATGAGTGTTATCTGTATCCCCCCCTGTCTTTCTGCCTGATTTGCGTTTTGTGGCTATAGCAACCAACATCATAACAACCCGAAAACTCAAAAAAAGTGTCATCCCGCAAACGTGTCCGGCGTAGCAGACACGTTATGCGGGATCTTCCAGCTCAGAAATGGCTCTCAGGAAGAATCCACGACAGCGGATAATTAGTTTGCCATGTTTGACCGCTAACGCGGATTCGAACATCTCGGCAGGTCAAAGCCGGAAGTTCCTCCGAATAAGTCGGAACTTTCAGCCGGATAAGCCTCACACTCTTTCCCGATTATTACGATCCCAATGTGGCTTTCCGGGATGACCTGGTTACGCACTTTGAGTTTGTGAACCATCAAATGTGCTAAACAGCGAAGAAGGTAGTATTGGCACAGCATGGCGCTAATTTATTTTTTTTACTTTCATTCCAGCACCTCAAAATAAAAATCTGCCAAGCTTATAAGAGAAGGCTTTGAAAAACCTGGAATTTTGTTTGTATTCAACGCCAGAGCAAAAATAAAACCGCAGTATAGCCACTCTATTCGAGGATTTTATTTTTGTGATAACCCGTATTATTCACCAAGATATTTTTTGTGAGCAAGGCGAAGAGGAAAAAGCGACGGAAGGGTACCTGAGTACCCTGAGCATGATTTTTCAACTTCAACGCAGCTAACGTGGAAATTTAGAAGCATTTTTTCTACACCCAAATTTGAGTGAGTACAGTATTAATCTACATCCAGAGCATACAATGGTTTATGTCTTGATTATCTAACTGTCGTGAATAATTCGGGAGAGGCACTAAAGCGCTTTACACGTCGCAACACCGATCAATTTGTTTACTTGAAATGCTGGCGCGATCCGGTGTAAGACAATTCCCTGATGGATATATGATGGTTGAAATCGCCATTCCTGATGATTTTCCCTTATATTCTTTTGAATATGTAAAGATTGGGATGATATACAGGATAGTCCGGGGTGGGTCAGAAAGATTCGTACTATCAATTTAATCTAAGAAAATGGCATGTAGAATTAATCGCAAGAGCCAAACATATAGCCTAAACGGCGTCATGATCTTTCTTAAGCATATCATTTATTTCTTCACCCGGCTCGGATGACCTTCCGGTTATGAGCCTTACACCGCGCTTATAGGTAAAATAATGCCACATCCATTCCACAAAAACGTGGAGACGATTGCGAAAACCTATCAGAAACAGGATGTGAATCACCGACCACATTGCCCATGCTATAAAACCGCTAAGTTTTAACCCACGTATATCGGCTACGGCACGTGCGCGACCAATTGTGGCCATACTTCCTTTATCCAAATAGCGAAACGGCTCACGTACAACCGCATCATATAATGCCGGATTTTGCAGTAATTTTGCAACATATTTGCCTTGTTGCATGGCAACAGGCGCCACAGCCGGAAGCAGATTTCCTGTTTCATCTTTCATGTGAACGGCATCACCAATAACGAAAATATCACGATGGCGAGGCAAACTCATATCCGGTGCAACAATGGCGCGTCCGGCAGAGTCTGTTTCCACATCGAGGGTTTGTATCACAGCATTCGCAACTACACCTGCAGCCCATACAATATTGGGTGATTCGATCACCCCATTTTCAAAGAATATCTTATCATGCTCAATGTGCGTTACAGGTGTCTCCTGCATGACTTCCACACCAAGCTCCCCAAGCATACTTACGGCCTTTTCAGAAAGCGACTCATCATAGCCATTCAAGATGCGCGGGCCGGCCTCTATGAGATAGACATGCGTTTGTTCCGGACTGAAATTGTTATAATCACGCATCATATTTCGTTTGGCAATTTCCGCAATGGCACCGGCCATTTCCACACCTGTTGGACCACCACCGATCACTACAAAATTCAAGTACTTTTGTCGCTCTTCCTTATTATCTAACTGATCGGCTTTTTCTAACGACAGCAGGATTCGTTCTCTGATATTAAGAGCATCAGACACCGTTTTGAGACCCGGCGCATGTTTTTCCCAGGCTTGATTACCGAAGTAATTATATTTCGCTCCACAGGCCACCACAAGTGTGTCGAATGTAATGAGTCGATCGTCTTTTAAACGAACGGCTTTCTCATCTTCAAGAACATCAACAACTTCTCCAAGCAGTACCTTTACATTTTTCTGTTTACTGAAAATTCCGCGAATAGGTACAGCTATATCGCCGGGAGAAAGAGCCGCCGTAGCTACCTGATAAAGCAATGGTTGAAAAAGGTGATGATTGGTTTTATCAATCAGTGTAATATTGACATTGGCTTTGGCCAGCAATTTTGCAGTTTTAGTACCGCCGAATCCGCCGCCTATTATGACGACCTCTTTAGATGCGTTTGTTTTCATATATTTTTATTTAATGTTATCTGATTATTACAACCAAAACAAAGCTTTATGAGTTCATTGAGGGCGTTTTTTGCACCTATCCGCTGGAAGCGGTTTGCCGCAATCCAGAATGCGAAAAGACTTGATACAGACGCATACCCAGTAAATTTAATCCTGTCCTAACCGGGTTTTTGACGGCTATTTTGTTTAATGGTGAATATTACGGGTTCGTTATATGTCAAAGTAATTATATTAGAGAGACATAAAGCTACCAACAAATCAACTTAATTATGAATCCACATTTTAAATTGTTTATTAGTTATTCTCATGATGACGAAAGCCTAATTGACACGTTTATAAAGCATCTATCACCGCTGAAAGACTCTGGTTTGTTGGAGGAATGGTATGACAGAAAAATATTAGGTGGTGATTCACTATATGAAAGTATTGACAGTAATCTTTTAAAATCAGATGTAATTTGCCTTTTTCTTTCATCAAATTACCTTGCTTCTGATGCTTGCATGGACGAAAAAAATGATGCGATTTTATTAATGAAAGAAAAGGGAATCAAAGTGTTCCCTATTATTTTAAGTCCGTGTTTGTGGACTGAATATTCAGATCTCAGAAAGTTATTGGCATTTCCAACCGATGGTAAGGAAGTGACCAAATTTTCTGATCAAAATGATGCTTGGGTCGATGTTATAAAAGCTTTGAAAGATTCAATAAATGATATAAACAGAACTTCCTCATTAATTCTAACTGAAGAATTTAAAAATTTCTTGGATAGCGCAGATTTACTAACCTATTCTCATTCCCAAAAAGAAAAAATATCAATAAGTGATATTTTTGTAAATCCAATATTAAATCGACATTCTGACATAGGAGAGGTTGACAAATATAACTCTAAGAAATTTGATAAAGATCTTCTCAATTTTGGTAAAGTAATTATAGCTGGTGATAATCAGTCAGGAAAAACATCATTATGCAAAATTATTTTTAAAAAATATCGAAGCTGTAACCTAATTCCGGTTTACATAAATGACACTAATCAATTTTTGGGCAATCCTGATTTAAAAATAGAAAAGGCATTCAAAGCACAATATGAGAACGCATCTTTTTACGAAATCAATAAAGAAAGAATAGTTCCTATTGTTGACGATTTTCATTTTGCAAAACATCAAGACAAAATTATTGAAGCTTTTGGTATATATGAAAATCAAGTTTTAATAATTGATGACATATATGATCTTAATATTAAAAATGAGAGCCTCATAAAAGAATATGACAAATTCTCTATTACCGAATTCCCCCCGTCTTTAAGAGATGAACTATTAACTAAATGGATTAATGTTACTGAAAATGATTCTATTAAAGTTAATCCCAACCATTTATATAGCAGCTTAGACGATAAGACTGAAAAAATTGAAAGTTCATTAGGGAAGGTTTTTGGCGAAGGAATAATGCCATCATATCCTTTTTTCATCTTGACCATATTATCAGCACATGAATTAAAGAACCCGCTCGACCAAGATATTACATCACAAGGTCATTGTTATCAAGCATTGATATATCTCTATTTAAAGAAAAAGGGTGTTAAAAATGATCAATTTGATATCTACCAGAACTTCTTAACCGAATTATCATATGCAATTTTCAAAAATCATGGTGAGGGGCTTTCTAGTAAAGAACTAGATAATTTCATAAATCAATATAAAAAGGTCTACAATCTACCGATTCCAGTAAAAAATATATTACTTGACTTAAGCGAAGTAAACTTTTGTAGTTTTGATTCCTTCGGTCAATTTAAATTTTGCTATCCTTACTTATATTATTTTTTTGTCGCTAAGTATTTATCAGATAAAGTTGATGAGAATAAAAAAACAATAGACAAAATTATTAATAATCTTCATAAAGATGAAAATGCATATATAGCAATATTCATATCTCATCATAGTAGATCAGACTATTTGCTAGATGAAATAATGTTAAATGCACATTTGCTATTTGATGGATTTATACCTGCCTCATTAAACGTTAGTGAGCTTTCTTTTTTTGATAAACGTGAGAAAGAAATCGTTAAAGCAGTACTGCCCTCTCAAGATGAAACACCAAATAAAAACAGGAAAAAAATATTAGTCAGTAAAGATCAGCTTGAACAAAGAAAAAAAGAATCTACGCAATCAGATAAAGAAATTGATCAAGATCAAATTGAAGATGCAACAGAGAAACTTATTGTCGATTTAAGGAGAAGTGTTAAAACGGTTGAAGTTATGGGACAAATAATTAAGAATCGTTCAGGTTCTTTAGAATTGTCCAAACTTGAAGAAATTTTTGAAGCAGGTCTACTGGTACATCTACGAATACTGACTTCTTTTTTTCAACTAATTAAAGAAGATGAATTAGAACGTCATATTGTAGAGTTTATCGTATCAAAAATAAAGTTGATAATAGATGGACAGGGTAAAGATATTTCTTTAGTAGAACTTGAAAAGTTAGCTAAAACAATTTATTGGAATATGAATTTTAGTGTAATTCTTGGTTTTATTTCAAAAACAATAAGATCTCTGGGATCAGTTAATCTAATTGATGTTTCAGAGACTGTAACTAAAAGAATAGATACACCTTCATCATTTATAGTTCATCACGGAATAAAAATGTGGTTTGAAAAATCTTTAAAAGTCGATGAAATATCGAAGAAAATCGATAGCGATGGTTTTTCAAAAACAGCGAAGCAAGTAATGAAATATAAAATCGTTGAACATAGCAGATTGCATAAAATTAAGCCTAGAGATATATCAAAAATTGAAAGTAGTCTGAATATCCCAAGAGTATCATTAATGAAAAGAAAAAAATAGCTTAGCTTTATAACAACGTTTTCTTGCCAGTGCTATCCGATTCACAATTTTTGTTGAACCTCAAAGCTGTGGTCTTCAGGAAGCAAAAACCGAAGACCTTTATGCGCTCACCACGCCTTGTGCACTACAATCCCGAAGCGCCTGGACTTAGTATATTATCCAGGTTAAGTACATTTTATCTGCATGTTATTAATCATCTCCATATTTTCTCCTCACAAAAAAAGGCTCTTGAGTGTCACGTCAAGAGCCCTGAATTATCATCTTGGGTAGAAATATTTTATTCGATTCCGGCTTTGTATTCGTCTAACTTACGCCGTATAAATTCTCTGCGCTTTTCATCGTCGTTTGGCATAAAGCGGTCTTGCAGACCGGGTATCAATTCCGCTTTGATTACGATTACGAGCTCTTTTTGCTTGTACTCAATCTTTTCGTAACCAAACAGATAGCGCAATCCGAGGAACCAGGGTGGTAAATCTTTCAGAATGGGAACTCCCTGTCGTAGCTTGGTTTCTTCTGTTTCATAGAGTCCGGCTATAGCGGCCGTTTCACCACTCAGCAATAATACTTTGGTGGAGGCTTCCTGTTTGTTAATAATGGTACTCACGGTTCCGGGTTGGGCTGAGCTGCGTTCCGCGTCAATTTCCATATAAATAAAATCCTGCCCATCATCCCGGATTAACCAGGGACGTACAGTCAGGATAGTTCCTGTGCTGAAGAACTGGTCAATTACGTTCCCTGCAAAATCTCGTTGTTTAATAGAGAAATCCTGTCCTACCTGAATGCGGCCTACTTCGCCTTCCATGACTTTTATTTTAGGTGAGGATAAAATTTCACCCTGATCATTGGCTTCGAGTGTACTCAGCAAGGCATCTACATTCCATTCGCCGGTATCCATCATTTCACTTACATTTCCGCTTACATTCAGCTGAGGTTCTGACACAGCCGATGCACCCAGGTTTGTTACCGAAACCACTCCATCACGGATGGCCGACCAATTCACCCCTATTTCGCGCAAGAAATTTCTGTTCCCTTCAAAAAAGGTTGCTGAAATTTCAATTTCTCTCGTATCCGGGTAAATGGTTCGTGCAGGTTTAGAAATGTCTTTTTCGGCTTCAATTTCATCTTCAGTAGCTTCTCTCCGAGTAATTTCAATCCTGTCAGGATATTCCTGAAGTACGAGTTGATTTGTATTTACAATCATTTGTAAAGCATCAAACCAATATAAACCCGGAATAGATACATTAATTTGCCCGTTGTATTCCGACCGGTTGAACAGGGCTTTGTTTTCAAATTTTTCGGAGTATTCCTGTAGAATGGTTAGCGCCTGATCAAAACGCAGAGTTCTGTCGAGGGTCACTATGGCATCTTTCGGAGTATATTCTCTTAGAGGTGGCCTATCCTGCGCTTCTGATAGTTCTGTGATACTAAAAGAAAGGCAAACAAGACTGATAATTATGATATATATGTTTTTCATTGTTGTATCCTTAAGGTTATTCTTTCTACCAATCCCCCTTTATTGAGGAAAAATGTTGCTGATTGATTATTTGTGGAAATTGATTCCATGTATCCGAGATATACCTTGTCGTACAATCCGAGCCTGTGCAACTGACCATTTTGATCGGTGATAAAAACGAAGGTATCACCCATACCAATCATGCGGGAGCTCTCTACATTAATTCTGTTATTTTCATTTCCCGGTATGTCATGCACCAGCGGGAAAAGTGGATTATACCGGTCGCTGCTTTTAATCAAATCAGCAAAATCCATAGTGGATTCTCTTCCCGTGCGGTCGTAATACGCTTCCGCTATAAGCCTGAATACCACTTCGTTCAAATCTTCATTATTGTTACTCGGACGCAACTGAACTTCTGTGAATTTAATTAAGGGTTTAGCTCGCTCTATGGTCTCAATGAAATCGCGTAAATCTCTGTAATCTGTAGCACCATCTATAGTAAAGGAGATTTTGCCATAATCACCAAAACTGGTTGAATCCGTGAACGCGAAATTCATAAAAGTAGAGCCGGCATCAGCTAAGCGAATATAATTATACAGATACGATAACCGGTGTGATGGCATTAAACTTTTAGGATAATTATCCAATCGGTGCTTAATCGCCTTATTCATTTCATAAACCGTTTCGTATCTGTCAGCATCGTATTGCATAGTGGCAAGTTGTGCCGATTGGCTGGCTACTGCTTCACTTCGTTCCTGCATTTCGGTATAGGAATTAAAATAAATCCAAAGGCCGCGTCCCGTTACAATGAGAATTAATGTAATGGCCAGAAGTATGGTATTTCTTAAACTATAACTCATAAGTTTACCTCGCCATCGATGGGTACTTGCGGATCAAAAATGGATGGGTCATTCGTTATTTTATCCACAACAATAGTGAACGTGAAAATATTACGTTCTCTGATTTCAGTGACGGTTACCCGTTGTACACCGGATTCACTAAATGTATTGGCTATTCGGGGAATACGTTCCCTGAAAAGGGTAAGTCCTTCAATAACAAAGCCCTGTTGTGAGTATTGAAGTGATGATATCCATGTATTTCTGGATGATTCCACCCCATCGGTAAGCAGGTTCAATGTTTCGCTCCACAAATACGATTCTTTGCTGATTTCTTCCACCTTACTTAATTGCGTAGTAAGTACATTATTTTCAGACTCCAGCATCGTAATTTGCGCTTGCACTTCCTGGAAAGCTTCAATTTGCTGGGCGTTGCGTTCCATTTCAAATCCAAGTTCTCTGTTTTTAGATGCCAAATCCTGATAAATAACATTCATTAACACCGGAGTAATAGCTATGAGCGCCAGCAAAAGAATTCCGTGCCATTTTAACTTGAAAATTTTCTGTCTTTCCAAAATCGTCGAAGGCACAAAGTTGAAATCCGATTCAAGCTGAACGGGCTTTCCGGATGCGGCAATAGCAGCGGCAACACTCGGTAAATGCGGAGAAATGTTGGTGTCATGATTATTTTCAATTTCACCCTGAAAAACAATTCCCTCGCCGGTGGTGATCATCTCACTTTTAATCCCTTCAAAGTTTTGATCTAACATCTGCATGAGCAAATGTCCATCTCCCACTCTATCGTACACCAAAAAGTGATCTACATAATTTACCTGGCCTTTCTCCAATTCCATCATAATCCGGCTGAACACCTTATTGATGAAGCCACGACCGGAGGTTTTCATTGGAATAACTGGCATTGCCGATTGAATTTTATTTTTGTTTCCAAAAATAATGCGTGTGCCTTCTTTTAAAAGAGCAATTACAACGGTGCTTCCCTGAGATTTTTCATCCTTTTGAGCCACAAAACGCATCAATGAAATCTCTTCCGGTATGAGTGACCGGATAAAAATGGTATGTGGATAGAGAATATTCAGCCGTTCCAAAAGCTCTAATAGCATCGAAGATTCTAATGTTGAGGCTACCGCGAGCGCATCATTATCTTCAACCCATTTAAAATTATCGTCTGATACATTTTCAACACCATAAATATCCTGAACCTTGCTTTTTACATAGGTGTTGATTTTTTCTTTTTTCTTAAGGTCTTTTGGTTTTGCAATGGTATTGAACATCACATTTCCGGTGGGAATCGTCAATCCAACTTCAATTTTGCTCCCACCGAATTTCACCAAAACTTCGTGCAAGTCTTTAACAACTTTTGTTGTAATTTCCTGCTGAACATCGTTTTGTCCCAACATAAAATCGTCTGAAAACTCCGATTCTTGTTGAGATTGATCGGAATCGCTTTCCATCGTCATCACAGTTGATGGACTTTCGGCCTCTCCAAAACCAAATAAATCTTCACCTGCTGAAATATCCTCTTCAGGGACAGCTTCGGCTGTGTTTTGAATCAATTCAGCAACATTTATTTGTTCCGAATCTGTAACCGTGTATGTGCCTCGGCTATACTCTACTTTTACAGCCAGTATTTGTTGGCCTTCAACACTTAAACCTATGTATGAATGTTTACCCATGATGTTATTCCATATTTAAGATTTCGCGCATACGCGTCTTATTGTTAGCATAGCTCAATGCCGTTTCAAGAGTGATTTTTCGTTCATCGCACAATCTTTTCAAGTCCTGTTCCAGCGTTTGCATACCAAGTGAGCTACCCTCGGTAAGCATTTGATATATCTCGTTCAGGTTATTGTTTCTGATAGCAGCTTTAACTGATGACGTTCCCAAAAGTACTTCTTTTGCCATTGCCCGCTTTCCATCTACAGTTGGGACCAGTTTTTGGCTGATTACGCAGGTGAGAACATCTGCAAGACGATTACGAATTCTGGTCTGCTGATTCACATTTACTTCGCCAATTATGCGGTCGATGCTTTCAGTTGCAGAAGCTGTGTGTAAAGTTGAGAATGTTTTGTGTCCTGAATCGGTAATTTCTAATGCTGTTTGGATGGTTTCCTCATCGCGTAGCTCACCAATAACGATGATATCGGGATCTTGACGAAGGGATTCTACCGCTCCGGCTCTGAATGATTTTACGTCGCGGCCTACTTCACGGTGGCGAACAATGCATTTTTTCGATTCATGCACTAATTCCACAGGAGATGAAATAATGACGATGTGCGCATTTGCCGTGCGGTTATTTGCGTCAATGATGGTATCGAGTGTGGAAGATTTACCCGAACCTGTAATACCGGTTACGAGCGTTAAGCCAAATTTAAGATAGTTCAGGCTTAAGGTACGCGCGGCTTCGGGATGCATATTCAGTGTCTTAAATGGGCGTATTTCATTATTAATTTTACGCATATTTAACGCCACATGATCTAAATCAAAATACATGGTAGCTCTGAAACGGCGGGGTTTCTCTTCGCCGGCATCAATAGAATATGAAAAATCGATACTTCCTTTTTCCTGTAAAAATCGAACCTGTTTATCTGTAATCAGATTCAGAAGCAGAATATTTGTCAGGCTTTTATCATACGATTGCGCATGTTGTGCAGGCCTTTTTTCACCTTGAATCCGATACCACACCCGTCCCGCGCAACCACCACCACCAATATCAATATCAGAAGCATCCAGTTCTTCCATTACCATGAGCAAACTATCGAAATGTGCTCGTAATGCTAACCGGTCAGTGTCAGATAACTGAGTAACGTATTTACTAATCAGACTTACTCGTTCTTCACCTGAAACATGAGTCGGGACCTCAATTTGGAATCTTGATAAGTCGATTTGTGCTTTATAATCATTCATATTCTACCTCTGAAAATTGAATCTCAAAATGATTAGAGATTCGTTTGTACCAAGTTGATAATTAGAGAAAGAGCGAAACGCGAAAAAAATGTATGTGTTGGATTAATTCCAGGAACGGATTACAAGTCCACTGCCGGGACCTGAACCACCTGGTGTATTTAAATCCGGAATTTCTGAATTGAAGTTATCATTATAAAATACCCGAATATTACCCACACCTTTAAACCCATCAGAAACAATAGCTCCTGTAACCTGACCGGAGCCTTTCATATCAACAAAAGCATTTGGCGCGTAAATTAGCCTGCTATGAGCTTGAGCCGCGCCTGAGATGGTAACATTATTCCCTCCGGTTATTATATGTCCGAAAATACTGTTGGAACCACCAAGATCTATGTCCGCGGTTTTTGAATAAATGCCACCTTTTAAAGCAGTAGCACCTTTAAAGCTTAATTCAGATGAACCTTTATGAAATAAAAAGACTTGGTCCACATCACCACTACTATTTACACTGCTGCTGCCACCTAATTCAAAATCATTTTCTACATAAAAAGTCACCACACCATTTCCGGTAATATTGATATGACCTTGAGAGATTAGTAAATCACCCACATGTAATTTCAGGTCGCTGTTTTGAGTGTTAATGGTTAATGTAGTATTGCTTTTTATTGATATTTTTGGATAGTATTTACCCGATATATCACTAGGGTTGAGTGTGAGTGAGGAAGCACCCTTTAAGTTAATACTGGTTGTGGTTACAGAACCGGTGGGATAACTTGGAAACTCAGGCAATGGATAATCACGTTTTGTGGAAAGTACTTCTTTGGAACCACCAATACTGTTGGGATTCGATGATGTTATTACCACATCCGGATCCCCGCCCGGGCCTACAAAAACATCACCATCTACTGAATTTGGCCATGACCAGCTATTGAGTTTAATGGCGCCCGCTTCAATTGAATTCGTGCCCGCACTACCCAGAATACGTGCTGATCCGGTTAATTCGAAGCCATTCTCAGCGAATACAGCGGTAGGAATATTAGGATTCCATTTAGATGAACCGCCTGCGAATTCAAATTGCACCTGAACCTGATATTCTTCATCACCTATAGCTCCCATTGACTGTACAACTATCAATGAATCGCCCTCATTTCTGATTCTCAACCGATATTTACCTGCTACGTCATTCCAACTATTCCAACTGGTTCCGTCGCTGGGGAAATACAGCGTTGTATTTGCAGGAGGATTAAACTGCGAATCATCCGTATCCAGAATTTTAGCAACTGCGACCTGAGCCATACTTTGGGCTACATTCTTTGCTTGTCCTGCATTAAATATTTCAGCTTTACGTGATTCAGAACCCCAACCGGTGTTATTAATACCATAGTTATAGGCAAAGACTGAAAATGTAAGCGAGAACACTAAGAATATTGCATATCGTCCCATTGTATGATACCTGGTTGATTAATTTAAATGCAAGTTTCTCAAATAAATATCTTTGTGAGCAAAAGCACTGTGCCGGTGTGTACGATTGCCCACTTCTTCATCGGGTGTGCTTTCGGTCTGAACCCGCACCCGAAGAATGATATCATCTACACCATGCATGGTTACACTTTCGAATGAAAGCGCTGATAGACGAACGGCATGGTCATTAAAGCTAATTGTATCAGAAGTGGCAACTGAAGTTTTTAAAACCCTCAGGTCTCTGCCATTTTGATTCATACTAACTACCTCATTATTTGTATTTCTGAATACTAAAGTAGAATCAGTGAGATCAACAATTTGCTGGAGATGTCTTACATCTTCTTGAATAACCTGTACAGCGATATCTGCGAAACCCTGTAAATTCTGGGTTACCCGGTTATCTACAGAAGATTCAACCATCATCATTTGAACGCCTAAAATAGTAGTCATAAGCATTCCCACGATAATTGTGGGCAGAATCATATCTTGTAGTACGTTCATGTTCATTTCCTATCGCTTGTTTAGAGTTACTATGTTCTGCGCCCTGCGGATATACTGACCATCTTCTTTTGAGAAAACTTCAATATTTGCCACTCTGCCTGTAATGTTGTATCTGAGTGTTTTTTCACTACCCAATTCCACTGTTGCAAAAAGTGAATCGCCAAATGCTGTTACGAATTGGAACCGTTTTCCTGGTGTTGTAACATCATCATACCCTCCAAAAAGAGTAGTGAGATTATCATAATCGCGGCTTGCGCTGAAAAGATTTTCTGATACGGCCTGCCCGAACTGAATGGCTTCAATATCTATCTGATGACTCATCGTTTCACCTACGGCTGCTACATACGAGCGATTCAGCGATGTCGTAATGTTCATAAGGAGAAGTATAGCTCCGACAGATAATAAAGCTTGACTGGCTGACATCAGTTTACTCCTTTCCCGGATTTAAGAATGAATGCTATGGAGTTTATTGTAATCATTTATAAACTCCCAAGAGTACCATTTTCCCATTGAAACGGCCTGATAATTTGGCGTAGATTTGTTCCAGTACTTCACTTGAATATCTCATGTGAACATTACCGCGAAGATCTATATCAATTTCCAGTTCAGGGTCTTCACCACCGAAAATCATAGAACCATATACCTTAATATTTCCACGAACCATCCGTGCAGATCCCTGTACAATTATTAAGCCTTCATAGTGGTCAAGGTTGCCCCTTACGTCCAGTTCGCCATCAGGCTTAATGATGAGTACACCGGCACCGGTTGCATTGCTTACATCGAGTTTACCTTCAACCACTATAATTTTGGGATCATCTAACGTACCCAAAGATCCGGCTCCCTGAGCAATATAATCAGTAGTGTGAATTTCATCTGCATGTGCTATCAGCATTGCAATAGAAGCATCTACATCAGCAGGATCATAATCGATCAGTTCGAGACTGGGTGTACCACTTGAGCCTGTGATGTTAGATTTTTGAGATTCATTTAATGAATCATTAATCAAGCCTATATTTTCGCCATGAACCACTGCAATACCCGGCATGGAAACACCGGCTGTATTAATGGTTCCATCAGTATGGTAGTCATGTCCGCTTATGGAAAACGCACTTCCATTAATATTGAAACTGAGATTGTTGCTATAAATACCCATAGCGGAATTGGATTCAGGAAAAAAATTATCCGTTGAATACCGGTATTTCGCTTCTATCTGTACACTTGCATCCTCAACGGTAGAAATGGCATTTAAGGTAATTATATCCCCTGCACGTGTTAAGAAAACCGTTGCAATACCATCCTCATACGTTTCATTGTGCACATTTCCATTTTGTGCCCAGGTGGGCTCAAGCATTATTTTTTGCGCTGTTGACTCAATCGCACTTGTGGCATTGGTATAAGCAGCTGTATTCCACGCCTTCTCAGCCACACCATAATCAGAGCCAAGCATTCTATATTGAACGGTGAACTGATAGGTTCCCATTACAACGAATACTCCGGTTACCATAATTAGCATTGCACGACTCATCATGATAGTACCTCCACGGTGATTATGGTTGCAGAGACGTTTGTAGAAAGCACTTCGGATCTCCCACTATCATCAAACACAAAATTTCCGAGGGAGTTGGTTGCAATTGCCTGAGCAGATGCAAATCCCACCGGATTACGTTGTTTTGTTGATATGAAGTTGGAGAGTGTCATGCTTTTGATTTTCTTTTTGAGAGTGGCATTTTGTGAGAAAAAAGACCGGCCTCGATGACCGGTCTTTTTTGTATTTACGATTTTTTAATCTTCTTCAGGTTGACCTGGCGCTGCAACATTTACTGCAGGACTTGCTGTCATATTTCCTCTTGTTACATATGCTTCAAGCCAATCGCCAGTAGTTGTACCTTCTGTATAATTATCCTGAGATGATGGATATCCAGTTACTTTGAACCCTTCATCAGTTATATCTGATATTTTATAAGTACCATTAAGGTTTGTGCTAATCGTATTATCATCAGCATCAATTTCTCCTGGGAAAGTAATTTTTCTGAAGTCTACGTCTGAAAACGTATTGTCTCCACCACCAAGCATTGCAGGTTTGATGTACCAGCCCTGAGCTGATGTTGCTATTTGCGCCAAATCCTGACGTACAGCGTCATGATTTGCTTGTTCAGCTGAGCTGCCAAAAATGTTAATGGCTACTACAGTTGCGATTCCGACCACGATGGTCACGAGTATTACGAGTAAGAGTTGTTGTTGGCCCATGATTATTACCTATGAGTTTGATTTAGATTTTGTTTCAGTAAAAAAGAGCTTCACCCAAGATTGAGGCTTTAGCTCGAGTTAGACAACTGCCTTAGTGTCTGATCACATATTAAGGAATTTTAATATATCATGTCAAGTAAAAAATGAAATTATTTTAATAAAATAAGAGAAGCTGGCTGCTAAATAGCAAATTAGAAACCTGTTTAATACTGTAATTATTTGATTTACATTAATATTAACATCAAATTTATTTAATTAAATATTTTTATTTTTATGTAGAAATGCACGCTGATCAGTTGAATTATTTTTAATATTCAGATATTTCGAAGCAATTAACTGCTTTTTTTTATCAAGGAGATGTATGATGCCTGTTTCTCACCGGAGAACTCTCTGCGATCGTGTGGAACTGTTGAATTGTTGAACTGTTGAACTGGGGTGCGAACTGTGGTTGACTTCTATTTTGAGGTGCTGGAAGTTCGGGAATCATCCCGGAAATTATATCCCGCTTTACCGTGGAGAGTTACACAAAGGATAAAGTTTAAAAACTCTGTGTAACTCTGCGGCTAAATAAAAAGGCTATAAATTAATTGAGATTTATAGTTACAACATCCCAATAAGTCAATATAACACCTATTGATTCTGTTGAATTGGTGAACTGGGGTGCGAACTGTGGTTGACTTTTATTTTGAGGTGCTGGAAGTTCGGGAATCATCCCGGAAAGTGTATCCCGCTTTACCGTGGAAATTTACGCAAAGGAAAAGGTTTAAAAACTCTGTGTAACTCTGCGATTTAACTCTGTGTAACTCTGCGGCTAAATAAAAAGGCTATAAATTAAATGAGATTTATAGTTACAACATCCCAATAAATCAATATAACACCTATTGATTCTGTTGAATTGTTGAACTGTTGAACTGGGGTGCGGGCTATGGCTGGTTTAGAAATTCGTGATAAATCAGATACTTTTTGAAATCCGATTGTAATGTCAATATTTGAGTGTAGGAAGACCTGAAAGTTGGGAATCAGTCAGGTTATACTTTATCTGAGTTTTTAACCATTACAAAAATACCCGTTCTTTATACAAAACGAATAACATTGATTCATATAAACCAATTCGCCAGTCAGGTTTTCAAACTGACATGACTTTAAAGGTTTTTCAGGACAACCAGTCTTTTTTGCCAACACTCTCCTTTTCCAGACCTGTCAGTTTGGAATCCTTATATGATTTTTTAGGCAAAAAGTAATTTGCAGCACACAAGTTGAAAACTCTCTGTGTCTTCACGCCTCGGTAAATCGGGATAGGTTTTGTATGAAACTCTCCCCGTGTTTTCGTGAAACAATTAGCCCGGAATATTCACGAGTAAGCATTGTTATCAACCTATATTACTGATAATATTTGATATAAAATGAATAATTGGTGGCTCAAATTTGAGGTAATAAAAAACGGCAAAATTTCCCCGTGAGCTTCGTTGAAGAAAAAAAAAGCTTACTCAGTGTACTATTGTACACTTCCGTCACTTTATTTTTTTCGCCTTGCTCACAGCAAAATTTTTTGGTGAATAATCCGGGTTAGATCACGTCCGATTCTTAATTATTCTGAAGCTGAATATTAACCGGGTTTATCACTCTTAAAATTGCATGACGTTCAGACTTGTTATCATAGCCTTCTGTACTCGCATTTACTAACAACATTTCAATTCTTGTTATTTCAGCTAAGTTATTGGTCTCTTGATTCTGACGATCCTTGTAGCCAAACCGGAAATCAGTGATACCAATCATGTAGTCTGTATAGACACTATCTATCATGCGGATTGCGAGCCGTTCGTTGGGGTTCATTTGGGTAAAAAACCACGTAACATTTTTAATTGTGCCATCATTATCAAAATCCGCATTAAATGAAATAGCCGTTGAATCCGCAACGACAATCCCATTACCGGGCACACCGTATCCCAATCGGTTTAAATCTCTTTCCATTACATCAGCCAGAGCCTCACCTTTAATCTTTACATGTTCTTTCAGGTTTGTTCGTCCGGAACTTAAAAATATATTATTGGTTACCTGCATAACTGAAAGCCAGAGCAACCCTGCGATTATGGTTGATATAATAAATCCGAGCTTCATTAAAGTTCCTCATTTTTCAACATAAATGCGGCAATTCGTTTAAATAGAGAAAAAATATGCTTTTGCTGAGCTTCTACGACATTTATCGTAAATATTTTCAATAGTTTTTCCGGTTTATCTCTGAAATAATAGAGCGTTGACTCCCTATCGAATACCAATAATTTGCACGGTTCCAGGGTTACCAGATCACAGTCGATAAACACTCTGCTGTGAACAAATGCTTCTCCAATAAAATCACCCGGATTGTACAACTCAATATTTTTACCGTGTCGTTGAGCGGCAAGCTTGCCTTCAACCACGAGATAGCCATCAAGTGTTTGATGTTCTGATTTTGGATTCAGTTTAATATCTTCATCCAGCGTTTCAATCCGTGCTGTTTCCAAAATACCCCTTAAATCATCAGGACCAAAGTTCTTGAAGATACATGGCACTGTTTGGAGCATTCCGATATTAAATGATTCAATATTTGTAACTTGGTTTTCCATAATAAGACTAATAATAGCTCCGCAGATATCTTAATGTGATAGGATTTTCCAATGTTTCATGTTCAATAGTAACCACAAGCATTTTCCGCAAAGTACGGACGGCAACCGGCATAGATGGGCGATTATCATCAGCATACGTTACAATACAACTTAAATGAAACTCTCCATACACACCACCCAGTGTCCAGGTAAAGTTATGGTAATCATCAAATACCCGTGGAGTTGTTACACCTTCAGGTAAACCAAATTCAGATGGTAAACGCAGATAAGTCGGGTCATTATTGGGCAGAGGTTCATCTTCGGTATTCAGATCAAATGGCAAAAACATGCTTTGCCTGATAACCGACTCACCGAGATCCAATGCTTCTGATTGAACTGCATTTTGGTATGCCATTGCATCATTAGCCATCATGCCATGATTCGCTCTGAGAGCAAAAGTTCCGAAGAGCACCAGGGCTCCCAAAACGTATATTATATGTGTGTAATCATTCATAAATGACTCCTATTCATCTATAGTAGCTGCAAGCACTTCGTTAATAGTAGTATGGCCGTCTTTAATCCGTTCTCTTCCGGATGCCCTCAATGTCAACATCCCGTTTTTTATGGCTATATGCCGGATTTGATCTTCATCAATATTATCCCCTGAACTAAATATGATTTCTTTTATTTCTTTATCAAAATACAATGCTTCATGAATGGCCATCCGACCTTTAAATCCGTTATTGCATTTTGAACATCCGCATGATTTATAGGGGGCTAATTTATCTAATTCTTCATCAGTAAAACCGACACCTTTGGCAACTTCACGATTGAAGTCAGGATCGGGTTGTTTGCAAAACTCACACAGCTTTCTAATGAGCCGTTGAGCCATAACCATATTAATTGAGTTAGCAATTAAAAATGGTTCTACCCCCATTTTATATAGCCTCGAAACGGCACTTGGGGCATCATTGGTATGGAGTGTTGAAAACGTTAGGTGGCCAGTATTCGCCAGTTTCATGGCAATCTCAGCCGTTTTTAAATCACGAATCTCCCCAACCAATACAATATCAGGATCATGTCGCAGAATACCACGCATGGCCTGATCAAACGTCATTTTATCACCTATCTTGAGCTGTCGAGCTCCTTTAATCAGGTATTCAACAGGCTCTTCAACTGTAAGCACGTTCACACTTGGATCAATTACAGAATATAACGCGGCAACCAATGTGGTTGATTTACCACTACCGGTTGGGCCCGTAATAATTACAATCCCTGAAGGCTTGGTTATAGACTTATGGAATACTTTCCTGGCGTGTTCCTGCAATCCAAGTTTGGTAAGGTCTGTGATAACCTTCCGATCATCCAGAATACGTATTACAATAGATTCGAATTTACGATCAAAATCAGAGCCAACCATTGGAATAATGGATACCCTGTATCGAATCTGATGTCCATCCACTTTACGCTGAATAAACCCATCTTGAGACATATCTCGCTCAAAACGATCCACATTACGTGTTTTATCTTTAATAACAGCTGTTAGTGCTTCTGGACGAATGTTGGTTTGCTTCAGCCAAAGGGTTAATTTTCCATCGACACGGAAATAAATATCTGATTGTTTTTTATCAACTGGTATTACGTGAATATCACTAATATCCTTCCGAACAGCTTCAACCAGCATACCTTCAACCAAAGAATTGAGCATACTTTGATTGATCTCCGCATCAATTGCAGCTTCATCAATTCCTTCATTTTCAAGATCTTCTTCAATATCCGCTGTCTCAAGGCTGTATTCCTCTAATAAATCAAGGAACTCATTTTTCTGCTCATAAACCTGCGTAATTAAAAATTTTACTTTTTCCGATGGCAGATATGCTATTTCGTGATGCTTGAAAGGAAGTTTGGTAATGATATCAAACAAAGAAGGATCGGTAGGATCGGATGTTGCAATAAGGATGCTGTTTTTTCCTGATTCGTATGGGATTGCTTTTATGTGAATCAAATCTTCAAATAATGCCTGTGAAATTAAATCACGTAATTGGCGAATGGTTTCTATACGTTCAATTCGCTTATAATCTTCCCCCACGCCTACTTCTTTAAAAGCATAAAAATCAGCAATATGGCTCATTATTGTTTGTGAATCGATACCAAAATCATCAATCAATACAGCCGGCAACCTTCTGCGTAATGCTTCCGGTTCACGCTCAATCACCTTGAGAGATTCCTCAAGAGTCTCTTGGCTGATGATTCCCCTTTCGACAAGGAGTTCACCTATTCGGCGTTTTACACTACTGGTTGCTAACATGGTTATTTAAAACTGTGATTTTGGTTTGATAACAGCTGCTTCAGAAGAAACTACTGTTATAGCTATCAATGCAATCATAATAAACATATTAATTGCAAGATTTATCGATTCAATAAGCGATTCCATTTTATACTTGGTCTGGGTTTCATAATACTGCGCAAGTTGCAAAGCATTACTTTTAAGAGAGCCCGATTCGGCACCCAGTTTAAACCTGCTTAAGGCTGTATGCGTAAATACTTCAGTTGCTTCCAACGATTCTACCAGTCCTTTTCCATCATCTAACATCATTCGAATGGCTACTTCTTTAATTTGTTTCTCCATCCAGGTATTTCTGCACGCTTCTGACGCGATTCGAATGACTTCAATATTCTGTCCTGACCCACTGTACAAGGTATAAAAAACTCTGGAGAAAATTTCGATACTTGACTTATGAAATAAATCACCAATAAGCGGTGTTTTTATAATATATCTGTCAAACATTAATTTTCCTTTTTCGGTATTCAAGTAGGTCGCGATTCCACCTATTATTACTACCGCAATACCAAGAATTACCAACCACCAATCAGCCAACCAATAACTCATGTTAAGCGTAGCCTCTGTCATAGGTGGAAGGTCGATATCAAATTTCAGGAACATTTCCGCGGTAGCCGGAAAAATATACCCTACATAAAAAAGTACAACACCAATAATTGCTAAAACGGTAATAGTTGGCATTAACAAAGATCGACGCAAATTCTTTTTAAAGGTTGCATCCCGTTCCATAAAAGTGGCCGTACTATCGAAAATCTCAGCAATATTTCCGGATGTTGTAGCAACACCCAGCATGTAGGCCGCAAACTTACCAAAAACATCTTCATGTTTACGATACACTTCCCGCCCCTCTTTACCGTCGCGCAAATCTTTTTGAATATGTTTGATGATATCCCGCATTCTCTTATTGGTCGTATCTTCAACAAGCAATGAAAGAATTTCATCATAACTAAGTTTCTGGCGAAGTAAATCAGCAGATAATCGTATAAAACTGATTACATCAGCTATAGGAACACCTGCTCTGAAAAAAACACGCTTTTTATTAATTTTTATTTCAGAATAGCCATGTTTCAAAAGAGCATTTTGCAGATCTGTTTGTGTATAAGCTTCCTGTTCACCTTCTACCCATCCGCTACCGTTCTTACGTGCTTTATATTCAAACAATGTCTTTTCATCCAGAGACTTTAACTGCAAAGCTCTGGCATGTGAAAAGCGCTCAGCTTTAGTTTTAGCTTCTTTTACTCCGGAAGCTTCAAACTCAGCGAGCACTTGACGGCCATTGAGTGCGGTACCTATGTATCTGAATTGTGACATACTTAGAATGGTCTACCGTGTTAGTTGTTTATTTTGAAAAGAATTCATGGCAATAAATCCGGTCGGGTTAGTCAGTAAAAACACAAATTGGAAATGCTGTTGACCCATGATGTATTACCTGTTAATTTATTTTGATTTAAGTTAGTAATGAAAGAGTTAGAGTAGAGACTGAGATATTAACCCAACCTATACACTCACCATTTAAGCTATCATTATATTAAGACTTTTTAATATATATTGTCAAGTATTAAATGAAATATTTTTAATCTTATAGCATGTTTACTTGATAAAGAATATATATATCGCTTATAAAATACTGTTTTAATTTATTTTATGGATGATACTTTGTGTTTGTTTTTTTTAATTATTGATTAAGATTAGCAATATGCTAATTTCAGATAGTACTGTGGATAAAAAAAACTGATATACGGTAACGTTTCCGTGAGCCCCAAGTAACCAACAGAAGAATGAGCTGTTTAGTCCGTTGTTGGTGGTGTTTCGAGCGATGGGCTCATTATTATTGAATTTCTGGTGATAACCGCATCAAGCCAACCGGTTCCGGGTGTAGATCCCTCTGAATATTCACTTACCGATGATGGGAACGCTCTGATTACAAGGCTATTTGCATCAACGGTTCGAATCCAGTATGTGCCATTTGCATTGGCTGCAATAGCTCCTCCTGAACCGTCAATGACCTCACCTGAAAAAGGGATAGCTCGGAAATGGATGCCGGTAAACTGATTATTTCCACCACCCATAAACGCCGGTTTTATATACCACGCTTGCGCATGAACGGCTATGGTAGCCATATCCTGCCGTACTGCATCAAAAGAGGCCTGTTTTGCTGAGTCACTAAAAATGTTTAGACCTACTACACTGGCAATCCCAATAATTATAACAACCAACAATGTGAGTAACAACTGCTGTTGACCCATAAACTAAATATATTCTTTGAGGCCTGGTTTATTCCATCTATTTTAAAAAAGTCCAGACGATGATTCCAAAAATAAACCTCTTTTAGGGCTATAACAACCATCATCTGATAAAACTTTATTCCATTAAATTATTACTAAGGATTAGAATCTTATCACCCCGATCGGTCTGATCGGCCTCCTAGGCTCAGATAATGTAATAATAAATTCACTACGCGTGACTGTTGCTGTTATAACGTTCTCATTATCTTCATCAAAACTTGATGGACTGCCCTCAATCACAACATCATTGTCCGATCTTGTAGCTATTCTATAAGTTCCATTCAAATTTGATGCTTCCACACCATTTTCTGAAATAGTGGCTGCCGGAAATGTCATATCACGAAAGGTAATACCCCTAAAGCTATTACCACCACCACCAATCATGTCTGGTTTTATAAACCAACCTTGAGCTGATGTAGCCATTTGTGCTAAATCCTGACGAACGGCATCCTGATTTGCCTGTTCAGCTGAACTGCCAAATATATTGGTTGCAACCACAGTTGCTATTCCGACCACGATGGTTACAAGTATTACAAGTAGGAGCTGTTGTTGTCCCATAATTTACACCTAATGTTTTATAATAAATTTTAAAAAAAATCACTACTAACCGACTAAAATAAATTAGGAGCTATCCAATTTACAGATAGCTCCATTTTCCATACTTTGGTTTAACCACAAACTAAAGTAATGAGGAATAAATATATGGAAAAGAAATTAGTCGGTCAGCCAATTTTCAAACAAATGCTAGATTTTATTCCACGCAATAAGTTTGACCTTCTGGTAAAAAAACATAATTCA
>Ga0208112_100112_pt1 | contig 142577 bp, 92 predicted proteins | sample HotLakConsoUCCLE_FD_184736 | JGI IMG/M metagenome (GOLD analysis project Ga0208112, IMG submission 184736) | Hypersaline microbial mat communities from Hot Lake, Washington, USA - Hot Lake Consortium UCC-LE (SPAdes) (version 2) ...
TACATGCGCGGATGTGGTATCTTTCCCACAACGTGAGATGATTGTATGTCTTCATATGCTCGACTCTTTGGTAGGAGAAAAGTCAGAAGCTACAAAACTTCATGTTTATCTGGGGGGCTAGCCCCCCAGATACTTTTTTCTCCCAGAATCGGGCACTTCAAATGTTAATTAGCCATGTAATTCCCCGCGCGGATGCGGTACATATACACGCCCGAGGCTAAATCAGAAGCATCGAAGGTAACCTGGTGGGTTCCGGGCGGGCGGATTTCACTCACCAAATTGGCTACATGACGACCAGTAATTGTGTAAACATCCAGCTCCACCGCAGTTTCCATCGGCAAGGAAAACCGAATCTGCGTTGTCGGATTAAACGGGTTCGGGTAGTTTTGATGCAAAATATGGGCTACCGGAATCTGGTTTACTTCATTCAGAGAAGTTGGAACCTCATAAGAACGACCCAATGCGCTTCCATCCAGTGATTTAAATCCAGACATAAACATTTCTCGATGATTGAATACCGAGTAAAGAATACCAATATCTTCAACATGATAAAAAGCCATAAAAGGATTATACACATCGCACTTGTCTGAATTGTATGGGTATAACCATCCCTCCCTTTCGATCAAAATTTCTTCAACAAATACCTTCGCAGACGGTATTTGATACCAATCTATCGCTGTGCCATCTCCCCATAAAATACGGTGCCGACTCCCTCCAGGAAATGTAATGGTGGTATCAGCTAGTAGTACGCCTCCACGATCACCTAATTCCTGAAACTGTTGAAGAAGATTGTCAGACATAAAAGGCTGAAAACATGTGAATAAGGAATCGCCCAGTTCAATGTGGAAATCAAAAACCGGTATTTCAGCACCGTTTGAATATTCGTATAAAATTGAACCATCCATTCGATAATAAAGTGTATCTGAACTGATTATGAGATGTGTACCGGATGGTTACGCGATTTGAGTCCACTTCGTCCATTCAACGACAGCCCATGTAACTCCGCCCACTACCATTTCATCAATAACCCTCTCGATGGCACGCGTGTTATTTTCGCCGGTGCTTATTCTGGCATCGAAGAATGACTCCTCATCAAAAAAACGTTCGGTACCGACAGTTAGGTCGTAATACTGTGCGTATAGATTGCTGTTATGGATGCTTATGTAGGCAACAATCATTGCCAGAAGCAGGGAGGTTCGTTTAAGTGAGGTCATGAGGTGCGATGATTAGTAAAAGGGGGTGAAATCCGTTGTTTTATAAGTCTATAAAAAAAAGATTTCCGACAAGTTAGAATTGCACTTAACAACAATATACATGATTTGGTGGGTGAATATAATCTGAATTGGCGCTATTTCGTCGCTAGAGTCGAAGATCTTTAAGCGCATCGCCTGTTAGTAGCCCTTTTTGTAGTTGATATTACATGCCAAATGTGAAATTTTTGGATATAGTAGGCACTAACAAATACATCGTTTGGCTACGCGAATAGAGTAAGACTCCACCATTCGGAACCGAATCTCGGCTCAAAGCTGGATTTTTAATGCGTAGACTGCACCATGGTGAGCAATTGGGGATGCCAGCTGTGCTAAAGCATCGATTCCAGCAACAGTCAGTACGAGCTGAAAGCCACGAAGTGAAATCGTTGTTATGTAGTGGTAGATTAAGCCTGGTAATTAATGGTAGTTTCTCGCTCTTTTCAACAATTCCGGTACTTTATTATTCACAAAATCCCAAAGAACTGCTTGGTCGATAATGTCATAACCGTGCGCGATGAGATTGCGAAAACTAATGATATTCCTATAATCCGGAATATTTCGCTCTAACCCTTCATGATCAACTCTATCCAGCCGAGACAGGGCTTCCCCAATGATTTCAAACTGTCGCTCTGTTGCTAACTGCAATTTTCTATCCTGTAAATAAGCTTCAAAACTTACTCCTTGATGGAATAACATAATCTCTTCACACGAAATGACGACATCCAGCAGCAATTTTCTGGTATTATGCGGCATATAAGAGAACTTTTGTCTCGTCGATTTCTTGCTGAAACAAAGGGTTTCGGAATTGTTTGAGTGTGAGCAAATCGACTGGGCGACCAAACTCCAGCTCTAATGCTGACTTTAAACCCATAAATTGGTCAAATGCTCCGACAGGTGTGTCTCTGTTAAACACAACCAGAAAATCCAAATCGCTTTCAGGATTGATCTGCATAGAAACAAGAGATCCGAAAGCATAAAGCTCCTGAACACCATACTTTTGGCAAATTGCATGCAAAGATGGCGTGTTAATCGATTCTATATTTAATGGCTTATTCATTATTAGAAAACGTACGGATTTCGGCACTGAGTATCAAAAAGATTACGTTGCAGCAGATAAATTTAAGCAGGCAATGTCTGCCACTACATAACTAAATATTATGCTCCAAATCGTTCAACGCTAGCTGAGTAGTCGATTTATTTGAAAGCATACCATGTTTGCGAAGGTTATTGCAAATGGAGTTTGGGTAGCACACGTTCAGTAGTGTGCCAGAGAGGATGGTTCGGTTTGAGAAGTAAGCGTGACCTTATCAGGGTAGGTTTATGGGTTCATCCAAGATTGCATCACCTGATCAAGGTCAGTTTGCGGGTTTCGATGTAATTCCCCGCGCGGATGCGATACATATACACGCCCGAGGCCAGGCCAGAAGCATCGAAGGTAACCTGGTGGGTTCCGGGCGGGCGGATTTCACTCACCAAATTGGCTACATGACGACCAGTAATTGTGTAAACATCCAGCTCCACCGCAGTTTCCATCGGCAAGGAAAACCGAATCTGCGTTGTCGGATTAAACGGGTTCGGGTAGTTCCCAAATAACCGAAATTCTACAACTTTATCATTTCCATCCGCATCTATACCTACCGGAATCCCGTCGTGTATGTACCCATACACTTGCCCGTCATGACTTTTAAATCCCACCATAAAGGATAAATCATCGGATGTTTTCGATAGAATAGGGCCAAACCGAGAAACATGATAAAACGTGTGTACACCTACAAAAAACTCAGGTTCAATCCCGGAGCTTTCTCTCATATTCGCAAAGGGTACAAGCCAGCTCAAACCCGCTTCGTTCGACCCTAATGTACCTTGTAAAATCACTGTATTGACCCAATCGTCGGAGAGTTCGCTTATAAGTTGGGCGTTATCCCAAGGGTAAGAAGCGTCTGATCCGTATACAATCCGGTAGGAGTTTCCATCCGGGAAGTTAACGGATGTGTCGGCCGTAACGACCGACAGATTATCGATTTGAGGGCCCTCAGTGTCATGGAGGTCTGTGTAGTATAGTTTCACCGAGTCACCAAGCTCAAAGTTAAACCGGTATATCTCTTTTCCATACGACCCAAATCTATCGTTATGCCATTGCAGGAGGCTGTTTCCATCAACCCGCTGATAAACCGTATCGCGACGCTGAATGAGTCCTTCATTTGATATGATGAGGCGCTCGATTTCGGAATATTCCCTAATTTCAATTTGCTTATAAGCGATAACCCGGTCCAATCGATAGGAATAATGCGATTGACTACAAGCGAGCACACCGGGAATGGGAATACAATCCGTGTAATACCGCTCCACCCCAGGCCTCAGGTCGTATACATCGTGTGGAGGGTTGAATATGGGGGTTTCCTCTTCGGCAGCAGCGGGAGACAGCGATTGATGCTGGTAGGCACAGTTAGCTTGAGTCGAAGACCGCGAAGATGTTTAGACGCCAGTAACGTTGCATGAAGATCACAAACAGACCCCCGGAAGTTCGTTGGCGATACTACAAACAGCCTTGAATACATCCGTTACTATCTACGGACAGACATTCATTTGCCCTGTTGACTTTACCCTTTTAAAAGATGTTACAGTACATTTTTCAAGTATTCGCTAAAATATTCATCAACGCTTTATTGAGGTACAACTTCTCCTTACCCAACTTTTCCGACTCCAGCAGCCCCGCGTGCTCCAATTGTGATAAGTAGTTTCCAACAGTCTTTAAAGTACCCAAACCTGCATCGACCAACACTTGTCGTTTTGTATATGGTAAATGGAATAAAATTTCAATGAGTTCTTTAGAGTATGCCAGTGGAACTTGTTGCTTAATCTGATTACTCATTGATTCCATTAAGTCGGTAATAGTATGAATTTGTTCTAAAGCTCTTTGTGCCGTGACCTCTACCATATCGAGCATATACATGATATAGGGCTGCCAATCCTGTTGCTCGGTTACACCTCGTAATAATTGATAGTAGGATTGCTTATTACGTATGATGTAGTCACTTAAATAAATTGCCGGGATCGTCAACAGGCCGGTAAGTTTCAAGTAAACAAGGAGCAAAATCCTGCCCGTTCTGCCATTTCCATCTGCAAAGGGGTGAATTGCTTCAAATTGATAGTGGAGCATCGCCATTTTGATTAATGGATCCAAGTTGTCCGATTCATTTATAAAGCGCTCCAAATCGGCCATCTTATCGCGAATAACCGATTCCCCGGATGGAGGAGTATATAGAACTTCTCCATGTGAATTGGCTAAAACTGTTCCGGGAGTAGATCGAATTCCAGCGGTATTACTTTTAATACACTGAACGATATCTATACAGAGATTGGTGGTAATAAAGGGTCTGTGCTCAATACGTTCCAGTCCAATCCAAAGGGCTTTTTTATAACGCAATACTTCCTTCACGGCAGGATTACTCATTTTTTGAACGGCCACCATATCACGATACAAGTCATCGTTCGTTGTGACAATGTTCTCAATTTCAGAACTAGATTTTGCTTCGTGAAGATGTATCGTATCTAAGAATAGTGTTGGATTGGGTAAGTTTCGCAAAGCTCCATTCAACTCAGACAGTGCCCGACTTGCTCGGATGACCTTGCGCATAATAGGCTTCGTTTCAAGGTCTGAGTTGGGTGGTAACGCAGGGAGTTCGTTGTAAGGAGTATCTGCTTTAAACATGGCTTTAATGACGAGTGTAATCTTTACCTTCGTTATTCATAATAAGGGTAATAATTGAGGAAAAATACTCTCGTTATTAAAATGAGTGTAAAAAAACGAGATATTTACCCCCATTCAATTTAGAGCCAACCTAATGCACTATAACGGCTCACGGTTTGTGCTGCAGGGGATGCCAACTCTGCGAAAGCATCAAGTCCAGCACCTGTCAGCACGAGCTGAAAGCCACGAAGTGAAACGTACAATTGCACACCGCCAACGGCATTTGAGTAGTAAGGAGCCAGGCCAACCATGGTTTCATTTTCCGGCTTTCACTTTAGCCCCTCACATTTGCAAAAAAGCCAACACACACGTACTATTCAATATACACGTGTATCAATGAAGCAGAAATTAACCCTCACAGTAGCACCAGAAATCGTTCAAAAAGCCAAAAAAATGGCCCGGGAGAGAGGGGGTATCCGTTTCACAGATGTTCGAGGAAGCGTTTCAGACATACGATGTGCACCCGGCTGAAACCTCTTCACAAAAGGCAGCGAAGGGACTCTTACAACTTCTCAAAAACGCCGATTCGGTACCATCTCTGGAGGATAAGCATCATATTTTAAAGCACATTCGTAGAAAATATAGTTGATGTTTTCCTTGATACGGATGTTGCCTTTAATCTCATATCGAAGCGTGAACCGCATTACATCATAATTGCGATTATTTCATTAGTCGCAACATACGCGGTTATAGCCATGCCATTGCACGTTTACCGGTGGTAACGCCCACAGCATTCATCGAGATGAGATAACCATCGGCATTCCTTACACATCCATCCCGTTACAAATATCAATCGCCTCGCTCGTAAAACACGTTACCAACCCGCTCTATGTGTTCAATAAGGTCCTGATTTTCGATTTTGTGATAAATTTACACATCCATTTTGTAGGGAAGAAGCAGGTCGTCGAGGTCGTTATCAATTTTGTTGAGTACGGTCAGCGTGAGTTCAGCACCTTTTAGTGTCAGGTCTATATCGGAGCCGTTACGGTAGGTTCCTTTGGCTGGGGAGCCGTATAAAATGGCTTGCTCAATCTGTAGATATGCGGCAAACACACCCTTAATAGCGATGATTGTCTCCACTTTAAGGCCTCAATTGCAGGTGCTCCATCCGTTTATTAGTCAACGTTTTCTCTCCAACCACCTGAAATCCGAGTTTCAGGTACAGCTTCTTGGCTGCGGGATTCTCCTTATCCACGAGCAGTCCGAGTGTTTGCTTGTCTTTATGCACATATTCATCGATCAGAAACGAGAACAGTTTTGTGCCTACACCCTTTCCTTGCTGACTTCCATCCACCCCAACGCTATCGATGTAGTACTCGCCGGCTTGTGTTTCATCTTCCGGATGGAAGCTTCTGTTGAACATTTCCTTAATTCTTCGGGCAACCGGGGCCCTGAACTCGTGTAGTCGACCTCCATCGTAGACCAAGGCCGCAGCAATAATAACTCCCTCCGACTCTGCCACCCAGCAGTGCTGCCAGGAGTACTGATTGTTTTCTTCTTTGATGAGGCTGAGCAAGAATTCAGTGGCTTTTTCCGGCGACGATTCGCCAATGAACCGATAAACGATGTCTTCCATGGCCAACAGAATCAAGGGGGTTATGTGCTCGGACTCACCCGATTTCGCTTTCCGTATCAGCATTTTTGGTTGGATTAAGGGAAGTCCGAATTTGGCTGATGTTAACGTGCATGGTACGCGATATAGTTAGTGTTAACGTGCATGGTACGCTTTTACCCTGGTTGAATTCATCGGATTTTGTACACGATTTGACACGCCGTATTCACCTGAATCACCAACATTACCCAATATTTACATCATATCGCGTTCCTCGTCCGCCGGCTTCTCCTAACCTTCGAATAGCTCCGATCTCCAACAAATATTGCAAATCTCTGGTAGCTGTAGCCTTGGACACACGCGTCATACTGCCATATTTTTTTGCATTTAACCCGCCTTCGAAACCATTCGGCCCCTCCTCAAGCATTCGGTTTATAACTTTGTGTTGACGATCATTGAGTTGGTCGTTGTACACATCGAAATAGCGTACCTTCTGTAACGTGAAGTCCACTAGTTCCTCAGCCAGCGTTTGCGCTATAAGAACCACATCCACAAACCAGGTAATCCACGCTGTGATTTCATTGCTGCGCTGTGCCTGTTTTAAAGCTTCGTAGTATTCCCGTTTCTCCGATTCAATGGCCTGAGACAAGCTTAGTAAGACGGGCCGCCCGACCCCTTGCGAAAGCGCTTTTTCGGCAATCGCTCTGCCAATTCTGCCATTTCCATCCTCAAAAGGATGGATACTCTCAAAGTACAGATGGGCTATGGCACTGCGAACAGGAGCATTTTTGATATCCCCTCCACATGCCGGTGCCGTGTCATTGAACCACTGCAGAAATGCTTCCATTTGCGCTGGTACTTGTGAAGATGGGGGGGCTTCGTAATGGACAATTTCCTTACCCAACGCACCTGATAGTACCTGCATTGGCTCCGTATGGGTCCTCCACTGGCCAACACGCAGATATGCGTGGTTGCTGAATAACATACGATGCCAGTCAAATAAGTTTTCCGGCGTCAATGGATCATGCCATGTATTACGGACATCAATCATCAATTCAGCCATGCCTGCAGCTCTTCTGTCTTTAATATGATGCGTATCGCGATGCAGACCCAGATTGTTACGAATCGATGATACGACATCTGAGCGACTCAGGAATTCGCCTTCAATGGCCGAAGTCTTGATTGCTTCGGAAACCATCATAGTGATAAGGGCTTCCTGCTGCGGAATTTCTGGCATTGCCTGCCATTTCCCTGCAAGTCGTCCCGTTTTTTCGGCAAAAGCGTACAATGCGTCTTCGATTCCACGAAGACTATAAGTGAAGTCAGGCCAGTCTTTTTGTTGCCAGTTGTATTGCGTCATGAGCCGAATATAGTATTTTTTCGGCTCACTTATTGGCAATTTATGAGCCGATTAGCGTCATTAATCGGCTCATGGTCGCGGCCTATGTATCATAATGGATACGTATTCTGCACCCCAAGCTCCTTTTTCCGATGTGTCTCTCACGAATTGAGGGATATTGTAGTCTAATTTATCGATACTTCGGTTTCAGGCAGTTCATGCATGATGTGTCATACACAAATACTACATGTACAAATACGCTTACAGTCTGCACAGTCGTCATCAATACTGATTTCATCCCCATTAGCAATCAGCTCACCTCATGACTATGTTCACGTAACCCAGAATGGAACTACAGCGTCCCTACACCCCGAACTATCAAGCTGCTCAGCGCGCACAAGCGGAATTCGGGTATCGATTGCCCGCAAGGGGCGATTGCGCATATACATCTTGGCTGTGTCCTCCTCAATCCAACCGGGTAAATAGACCCTAATCTTGTATTCATTGGAGAGAATTCCCGGCTTATTTTCTACATTGACTCCTGACACTTTGCCATTGTGTTTCCCATTCCGGCGAGCCTGGGAGAAACAGCATCCAACGCAACGGTACCTTCCACGCTAACACCATATCAACCTCTTAATCAAACCCTCATGAAATACATTTTTACGGTTCTGATCATGGCAACAGCTACGTTGGTATTTGCACAATCCGGAACCAATCCCAGGTTCGACCAGACATTAGCTGCGCAGCTCGGTGCAGATGACTACGGTATGAAAAGCTATTATCTGGTCATCCTCAAGACCGGGTCGAATACCAGCGCGGACCCGGAAACGGTACGGTCCCATTTCGGGGGTCACCTCGACAATATCAACCGACTGGTGGAGGAGGAAACGTTGATTGTTGCCGGTCCGCTGAGCGAGAATGCCCTCGGTTATCGTGGGATTTTCATTCTGCAAAACCTTCCTTCTATTGAGGAAGCAAGAGCCATTTTGCGCACCGATCCGGCTATAGAGAATGGGTTACTTGATTACGAGATCTTCAGCTGGTACGGATCGGCCGCACTGCCGATGTACCTGCCCTATTCCGATCAAATCTGGGTAAAAAAACCGTAAATACTACACTCCAATAGCAATTTATTACAGCATTATGGATTTCGACACGCTACGCGCTTTCTGCCTTTCTTTACCAAATACAGAGGAGAAAACACCGTTTGATGAAGATACGCTGGTGTTTTATGTTTCGGGAAAGATGTTTTGTCTCACGAGTATCAGCCGGTTTGAGAGCATCAATCTGAAGTGTGACCCGCTGCGGGCTATTGAGCTTCGCGAGGAGTATCCGGATGCTGTACTGCCCGGATATCATATGAGTAAGAAGCATTGGAACACGGTTCGCATGGACGCGGGTATCCGGCGCGAGATGTTGTTGCAGTGGGTGCGTGATTCGTACGACCTCGTCGTGGCAGGGCTGCCGAAATCTAAGCGGAAATAAATTCGGTGACTTGCTCCATCCCGATCACACCGAACGCTCAGGGGAGTGACGCGGTTCGGGAAGAAACCTATTGACCAATCCAACGTTCATGCTCTACATCCTCCTGATTTTCCTGGCCGTTGCCGGCGTGTTCTACTACTTCCGGATGTCGGTTCCCAAACAAACATACACCGACCTGCTCGATGCGGAAATGGAGGGGTACCCAACGGGTACGTCCGAGGCAATCAGTCACGTCACAACGATGCTGCGCAATCAGATCATTGCAACGTGCAACGATGCTCCGTTGCCCGAACGGGCCTATTCAAACTACTCGCTGGGCTATATGAACGGTCTGCTCACCGGTGCGCTGGACCAGGCAGATATCGATGACGCTGAGACTGCTATTTTTGCCATGAAATACTGTTACCAGGCCATTTTTGGCGGGGAACACACCTACGATCTGGTTAAACACACCTCGGCCCTGCTCAAGCATGCCGACGATGAATTCACCGATGGGGTCAATGATGGCATAACGGAATACGTGCAGTACACCAACGGAGACATCAAGGCCCCGCTTGGTTGGATACACTACGTGTTCGACCGCTGAAACTTCGCGACCGACTCCGAAGTTTAGGTGCTTGTAATACAATACAGTCCCACAGCATTGCACGTGCAACAATTTAATGTGGATAGCTTGACGTCGTGTTGCTTCAGACCAGGTTCCTGCCACCGGACAGCCTGATCGAAGTAATAGGTGAAGTAGTTCGGTGTGTTTCGGTTTTCAGCAGGCAGGGGTTAAGCAACATCCTCCCAAACCAACGTTGGTTCGACGGCTTTTCGATGTTAAACGGATTGAAGTTCGTTCTTTCACCGTCAGCAGACTGTGATATAGTAAAGCACAACATTGGATCTGCACCACATATTTGTGATTATATATTGAAAATCTAATATTAATCTTTAGTATTTCATTAATTCTATTATATTAACCTCATATACTTCGAAGAAACAATGATGTCACATTTCAAACCAGATGCTTATAAACAGACCTTCATTCATCGATGAAATCAGAAAATCCATCAGGAATAATCCGGTAACGGCCATTATGGGGCCGCGTCAGTGCGGCAAAACCACCTTGGCCCGTTCAATAGCCAAAACAACGGATAGCATCATATTTGATCTTGAGGATCCCACCGATTTCGAATTGCTGTTGCAGAACCCCAAAATGATCCTTCAACAGCAAAAAGGGCTCGTTGTTATTGATGAAGTCCAGCGAAATCCGGATATGTTCCGGTTGTTGCGGGTATTGGCTGATGAAGCGGATGCTCCAAGAAAGTTTCTGATACTTGGAAGTGCCTCACCCGATTTAATTCAAAAGTCGTCGGAAAGTCTGGCCGGCCGGATCGGTTTCGTAAATCTGACTGGATTTAATCTCATGGAAACAGGGATCAAAAGCCTGGATAAGCTCTGGAAGCGAGGTGGGTTTCCAAAATCGTTTCTTGGAACCGATGAAGAGCAAAGTTTTTCCTGGAGGGAAAATTTCATCCAGACATTTTTGGAAAGGGATATCTCAAATTTTGGGTTCAATATACCTGCGGTAACCCTCAGACGATTCTGGCTGATGCTGGCACATTACCACGGCCAGATTTGGAATGGGGCCGAATTTGCACGTTCACTTGGGGTGTCGGAGCCGACCGTAAAAAGGTACCTCGATATTCTTACGGGCACATATATGATCAGGCAACTTCAACCATGGCACGAGAACCTGAAAAAAAGGCAGGTAAAGGCGCCCAAAGTCTACATTCGGGACAGTGGTATAGTACACGCACTCCTGGGCATGGAGGCAGATGCCATTCTAACTAACGTGAAATCGGGTGCCTCCTGGGAAGGGTTCATTATTGAACAGCTGCTTTCCAGACTTTCGACGCGCGACTTTTATTATTGGAGGACGCATACCGGTATCGAGCTTGACCTTATGGTTCTGAAAAGCGGTAAAAGACTGGGGTTTGAGGTTACGTTTTCTGAAACACCAAAAATTACCCGGTCGATGCTTTCTGCCCGTGAAGATTTAAAACTGGATCAGTTATTCATCATTTATAACGGGCACAGGCTGGTTGCGCTGGAGCATTCTATCATTGCCGTTCCGGCGTCGAATATCGTTGATTTCGATTTCTTGAGTTCAGGTTGCAAAGGGTCATGATGCAAGGACGCCAGCAGTTCAGTTCAGCGATTTGTGTTCTGACAGGCTTAGACGGCTAAGTTATATGCCTAAATACCAATATAATGACGGTTTCTTTTGTGCGTCGGTCTGCGTATTATTTGGTTTTAGTCTAAATTAGCACAAGATGATTTGTGCAGTTCTATCCCCCATCGAATAAACCCCATATTTGCCATGAAATTTACCCGACTCTTACTGTTTGTTTTCACCATCGCCTTCGTGGCCGGAGCCTGCTCCGATGCGAAAGAAGTCAACATCTACTCGGCCCGGCACTATGATACCGATCTGGAACTCTACGAGAAGTTCACCGAACAAACCGGCATCAAGGTCAACCTGCTGGAAGGTCGCAGCGATGAACTCATCGAACGCATTTCCAGCGAAGGTACCAACTCCCCGGCCGATATTCTGATTACCGTGGATGCAGGTCGACTGTGGCGGGCCAAGGAAGCCGGTATTTTCCAGCCGCTCGACTCGGAAATGCTGACCTCGCTGATTCCCGCTGAACTGCGCGACCGTGACGATATGTGGGTTGGATTCTCGAAACGAACCCGGGGCATAGTCTACCACAAAGACCGCGTTGATCCGGCCAATTTCCGCGGATACCGCGAGCTGACCGACGAGCAGTGGCGAGGCCGGCTGTGCATCCGCTCGTCCAACAACATCTACAATCAGTCGCTGGTGGCATCGGCCATCGAAACCTACGGCGTGGAAGCAACCGAAGCGTGGGCCGCGGGCATGGTGGCTAACTTTGCACGAAGTCCGCAGGGCGGCGATACCGACCAGATCCGCGCTGTGGCGGCGGGCGAATGCGATATTGCCGTGGTCAATCACTACTACCTGGCCCGACTCATGGCCTCTGAGCGCGAGGAAGATCAGCAGGTTGCTGCGGCTGTGGATATGTATTTCCCTTCGGCTGCGTTCGGCGGCACCCACGTGAACATCAGTGGTGCAGGGATTACAGCCAATGCCCCGAACCGCGACCATGCCATTGCGTTTCTGGAATTTCTGGCTACCGAAGAAGCCCAGGCCATTTATGCCATTGCCAATAACGAATTCCCCATCCTGACCGATATGGAAGTATCCGGTGTTCTGGGCGATTTCACCGATTTTGATACCGACGCAGTGAACGTGACTTCGTACGGTGAAAACAATCCGGAGGCCATACGTCTGATGGACCGTGTAAACTGGCCGTAAAGAGACCGTCGTTTGCCGTACAGACGATCCTGAAGGCATTACACCCTGTCCAGCCCTGTCGGTTTACTGCCGGCAGGGCTTTTTTTGTACTTCGTTGGTTGCCCTACTCCGCCTTAACGGGATCCTGAGTCGAAACCCGGCACGATGCCGGTCGGCCGTTCGCTGCGCTGCCCCGGACACCCGGTACGATGCCGCTTCTGCATCCACCCGCCCGCAGTGAACCTTAATGTTGCTGCCCTACTCCTCGTCGGTCTGCCTCGACCGGGCGATGGATCGGCTGAGTATAATCACCGGAATGAGTCCGACCAGCACAATGGCCAGGGCTGCACCGGACGACTCGGCAAGCCGTTCATCAGACGCCAGCCGGTACACCTGAATAGCCAGGGTATCAAAGTTGAACGGCCGTATGATCAGCGTAGCCGGCAATTCCTTGATGATATCCACCACCACCAGCATGATGGCGGCAAACAGGCTGCCTGAAAGCATGGGAATGTGGACCTTACGCAGCACCTTGGTAAAACTATAGCCCATCCCCCAGGCCGCCTCGTCCATATTCGGAGTAATCTTATTCAGGCTGGACTCCACCGTATTGAACGCCACGGCCAGAAATCGTACGAGGTAGGCAAAAACCAGGGCAAAGACGGTTCCGCTGAACAGCAGTCCGGTAGAGAAACCGAACAGCTCGCGCGACTTCCCGTCGATGAAATTATCCAGCCACCCGAACGGGATCAGGATACCTACTGCGATGACGGTACCCGGAATGGCGTACCCCATCGTACCGATTTTCGTGGCAGACTGAATCAATCTGCCCGACCTTCGGCGATTTCCATAGGCCAGGACCATGGCCACCAGAACCGTAACAACGCCACCGATGGTGGCCAGAATGAAGGTGTTACCCATGAGTCCCAGTATCCGGGTATTGACGGCGGACCCGAAATTGGCCACCAGCATATTTACCAGAATAACTACCGGTACCAGGAACCCGAACACCACCGGAACCGAGCAGAATGCGGTGCTGGCCCAGGCTTTCCAGCCGGTCAGTTTGAACAGTTTTATGCGTTTGTACCGGCCGGCCGTGGACTGGCGGGTGTACATGTTCTTGCGCGACCATTGTTCCAGCAGGATCAGCACAAGAATAAAAAGCATAAGAAAGGCCGACAACTGGGCGGCGGCCACGCGCTCACCGAGTCCGAACCAGGTTCGGTAGATCCCCGTGGTGAAGGTCTGCACCCCGAAATAGTCCACCGTCCCGAAGTCGTTCAGGGTTTCCATGAGGGCCAGGGCCATCCCCGCGGCAATGGAGGGTCGGGCCAGGGGCAGGGCGATGCGGTAGAAACAGGCGGTGGGTGAGCTGCCCAGACTCCGGCCGGCCTCCAGCAGGGAAATCGATTGCTCCAGAAAGGCGGTGCGTGTGAGCAGGTACACGTAGGGGAAGAACACCAGCGACATCAGTACGATGGCGCCTTCGATGGAGCGAATTTCCGGGAACCAGTAGTCGACCGCTTCCCATCCGGTTACCGCGCGGAGGTAGCCCTGCACCGGTCCTTCAAAGGCCAGCAGGTCGGTGTAGGTATAAGCCAGCAGATAGGCCGGCATCGCCATGGGCAAAATCAGCAGCCACTGAAAATGCCGGCTGCCCGGGAAGGAACACATCGTAACCAGCCAGGCCGTTCCCACCCCGATGACCAGTACACCGGTACCCACGCCCACCATCAGCAGCAGGGAGTTGCGAACATACCCGGGAAGAACCGTGGCCGCCAGATGCCCCCAGATATCGCCGCTGGAGGCAAAGAACACGTTGGATATCACCGAAAGTATAGGAATGGAGACCAGCAGGGCGATGGTGACCGTGACCCAGCTCCATGCGCGTGAACCCGATCGGGCGGGCCGTCGCGTGAGCCGGGTGCGGGTGATTTCGAGGAGGTTTTTGAGCATGCTGGGGTTCCGTCGGGGGTGATTGAGGCCTCCGGGCGGTAAGCGTATTTGAAATATGGGGTTCGAATGCGGTATGGGTCAGGCGGAAGGCAGGTACGGTGACATCTGCGGGGCCGCCTATCCAACAGACTTGCAAAAATACCAATAATGCCGCAGGGATTAAACGATTCTGCGCAGCGAGATGGATAAATATTGGGGTATGGTCTGTCCGGGTATTCGCAGAACATCCGGCATTCCCGGCACGTGCGTCACCGGCACGTGCGAGTCACCGGCAGCGGATCCGACACGTGCGTCACCGGCAGCGAATCCGGCACGTGCGTCACCGGCAGCGTCACCGGCACGTAGGGCAACCCCGGATTATCCGGCGTATGCGGCATGCATTGCAGCCTGGCGGCACGTGCAGGTCACAGTCCCAGGATGTGCTTGTTTTCCAGTACGAAACGGGTGAGTGCGTTTACACCGTTGAGTCCCAGTTTGCTGCAGATGTTGTTACGGTGATTTTCAACCGTGCGATAGCTTACCCCCAGTTTTTCGGCGATTTCCTTGCTGGAAAGCGATTGGCTGACCCCCTGCAGAACAGCCTTTTCCATTCGGGTGAGATTGTCCAGACTGGAACGCAGTTGCCGTTTATCCGGAGCTGCCTCTGTGAGGCTTTCGGTGGCCTGGGCGTTGAAATATTTCTTCCCGTTGAGAATAGTTTTCAGGCAGCGTTCAATTTCCTCCGGAGCCGACTCCTTCGGCAGATAGGCGCTTACACCCAGCAGAATAGATTCCCTGACCAATAAACGGTCGTTGTACATGGTCATCAGCACAATCCGGTTGTTTTGCACGATGTCCGGATGATCGCGCAGGAACTGAATCCCGTTGCCGTCGGGCAGGTTCACATCCAGAATCACCACATCCGGCGTACGTTCAGCCAGGATGTCCAGCGTTTCCCTGATATTACTTGCCTGAAGGACGGTTGAGTCAGGATACAGCAGGGTTATAATCTGCTGCAGTCCTTTCCGAAACATCGGATGATCGTCCACTAAAACGAATACATTACTCAAAATTACGTCCCTGTTGCGGTTTTCATAAGCACGAATCCACGATGATTGGCCGGTGCATTGCCATAGTCGTATAATAAAAGAATTTACGAGGGATAAAACTTGAGTAGAAACGCACGGTTACAAAGTATTGTGTAAGCACCGCAGTTTGCTGGGGGTACCGGCAACCGGCCGCGGCCGGACCCACATTGACCTGCTGTGTAAGCAACATAGTTTGCTGGGGTACCGGCAACCAATTCCCGCAAAGATACTTAGTGCAGGGTATGTCAGCAACACCCGGGTTACCCGGTCACACCGTGGACGACAAGGGCTTCCGCAATCGGATTATCGTTCCGCCCTCCGCCGGACTATCCACAGAAAACACCGCCTGAAGATGGGCGGCCCGCTCTTCGAAAGACCGAAACCCCATGGTTTCAGCCGGTTCGTTCCGGTTCACATGGCCAATTCCGATCCCGTCGTCACGGATTTCCGTGAGCAGATAGCCCTCCACACGATCTGCCTGAATCAGCACATGGCAGTTACGGGCCTGAGCGTGTTTGATAACATTGGTGATACTTTCCTGCACAAAACGGTAGAACAGCAAGGCTTCATCGGGTGTGATTACATCGTCAATGGGATCGATAGACCATGTAAAGCGCACCTGTGCCATGGGCTGCAGCGATTCCAGCAGGGCTTGAATCGACTTGGAGACGCCTATTTTTTCGAGCAGATGCGGGTGAATATTTTGGGAGATTTCACGGATTTCGGCAACCGTATCGGTGATAAGGTCGTTAATTTCCTGGTATTTCTCCTCGGCGAAATCGTCCTTTACGGTCATGAGCACCTGCCGGAACGAGAGTTTGACGAGCATGAGCTTGCTGCCGATACTATCATGCAGCGCTTCGGCAACCCTGCGACGCTCCTCGTCCTGAAAGAGCATGAGCTGACGGGAGTACTTCCGTGACATGGCTATGGTATGACGCAGTTTCTGCAGGTAGCTGTTCACACTGAAGGCAACCATCCCGGCAATCAGCAGGATGGCACCCAGCTGAACATACCATAGCTGGTAGAATGGACTTTGAATGCGGAACCACACCTCCGACACCGGGGCCTGATGCAGGCTTGCTTCGGTCGATCGGACCAGCTGCAGCTGGTAGGTACCGGGCTGCAGTCCGGCCAGGATCAGTTCATTCTGGATGGGATTTCGCCGCCAGGAGGTGTCAATGTTGGCAAACCGGTACCAGTACGATGACGCCCTGGGATTGTAGAAAACGGGCGAGGCAAACTGGATGTTAACCTGGTTGTCTGTATAAGGCAGCCGCAGCATATCGGTTGCATTCAGCCGATAGGTTCCGGAGGAGGCAGACAAGGTTTCGATGTACACGGTATGAGAGCGGTTTTCGGAGGTGATCTGCTCCGGACGGAAGAAGTTCACGCCTTGAATTCCACCCAGAAACAGGATTTCACCACGGTAACTGGCATAGGACTTCCGGTTGAACTCGTTAGACTGCAACCCGTCGACGTTTCGAAAATTGGTGAAGGATTCATTTCGGACATCCATCCAGCTGATACCCAGATTGGTGCTCATCCACAGGTTCCCCAACCGATCGAACTGTACGGAGTAGATGGTGTTATTGGGCAGTCCCGACTCCGTGGTATAATTTTTCAGCAGGCGAAAGTCCGGATCCAGGTGCAGCAGTCCGTTATCGGTACCCATCCAGAAATCCCCGTTGGTGTCCTTTGTCATGCTCAGAAACCGAACAGCGCCGTAATCGCGGTTTAGCAGGTACGCTGCCTGAACAGCCTCGCCGGAAAAACGCAGGTGTACCAGCCGTCCGTCAAAGGTTCCTGCATAGAAGTCGCCATCCCCGAATTCCCTGACAAAACTGAATTGGATTCCGGACCATGGTGTCAGTGCAGGATGTATGACCTCGCGCAGGGCGGATGTATCAAAAATACGCAGGCCGTTCGAGGTGGACAGCAGCAAGCGCACCGGGTCAATCCAGGTAAGATCCTGAACCAGATTACTCAGGTAATCGCCGTTATTGAACGAAAACAACTGGTACGCATTGGTGGTCAGGTCCAGCGTGATCAGTCCGTTTCCTTCAGTACCTATCCATAGCTGCGTTTCATCTGCGGGATCGGCTGTTATAGAAAAAGGTATGTAGGCGTTGTTACCGGAATTACCGCCCAGCAACGCTTCCGACTGCATGGTCCCGAAATTATAGCGTTCCAGTCCGCTGTACCCGCCGATGAGTACTTCGTGGGGGCTGAGCGGGTAGATAGCGCGGATACTACTGCTCTGCAGGGCATCCGGGGCGTTTTCGCGATGCGAAAGCAGCCCGAACCAGGTGCTTGTGTTGTAGATCCGGCTCAGGCCGAACCCGATGGTACCCAGCCAGAGTATGCCATCCTGACTCATGGTGATACTCCGGGCCATGACTACATTATCACCCATATTGGACACTGAAGCTGCTAACTCGGGTTGGGATCCGGTGCCGTCAGGCGACCAGACGTACACGCGGTTACCTTCTCCTGAGGCCCAGAGCCTGCCGTCCTGGTAGGTAATAGCCGCAATCGGCTCGGGGTAGCGGGCCATGTAGCAGACCTGCTGCAGGGCGGCATCGTACACATAAACCCGTTCCTGCAGGGCCAGGGCGTAGCGATTGTTGCCCAGCGATGTGTAGTCCAGTACTGCGCCCTGGTTCACGTTGCTGTAATCGGCCAATTTTTGGAGCTGTCCTGAGGCGAGGTGATATCGGTGAACGGTACGCTCGAAGGAGAATAAAACCAGGGTTGAATCGGCTTCCGGGAATACGGCCCTCAGACCGGGAATCTCGCGCGGAAGGGGCAGCTGATCGAAGCGGTCGAGGCTGGCATTGTAGGCGAGCAGGTCTTTGCCCGCCACGGCGTAGATCCGGCCATCATCGGTGGCAGCAATATGGTAAACACCCTCACTGTTTCCGTTGGGGTTAAGCATGCTATGGTTGGTGTACCGTTGAAACCGGCCTTCATTCGGATCATAGATACTGATCATGGATGCATTATGACCGACTATGATGCGATGGTCATGCGTTTCGGCCAGCGCATAGATATCGCTGGATGCAATGGTGGTTGAATCGGTGATACTTCGACGGAAAATTCGGTTTTCGTGGCCGTCATAGCGGTTAAGTCCGTCGTTGGTACCAATCCACAGAAATCCGTGTGAGTCGGTCATCAGGGTCGTGACCACGTTTTGCGACAGGCCTTCATCAACAGTCAGGGCGTTCAGGTCGACCTGGTACTGGGCTGCCAGCGGGCTCCATGAGGCGCCAAGCCATAGTACTATGATGAATATGTTGCGGATCATGCTGCACGGGTGATGAGTACATTTAGTGCGGCAATCTAAACAATTAGTTGTAATTATCTGAATTTGGGTGGGGATAATTTGAAATACCGGATGTAACCGGGTTGTTTCGGCCAGGGAAACCGTCAAGGCACAATTCGGAGTAAGCGGCCTTAGCGCACTGCGGCCGCGACCCTATTCCCTGTCGAAGGCATGGTCTTCCCGTGCAATGCAGTGGATATAACCAAAGGGCAGTCAAATTCGGGGTGACGAAGGATGTGAACCGGGCAGTCAAAGGCATCACCGATAAGTTCGGGTCTGAAGACCTCATCCGGTGTTCCCAGCGCATAGAGTCGTCCGTCTTTGAGTATGGTGACTTCATCGGCATACTGGGCAGCCAGATTCAAGTCATGGAGTATCATCAGGACCGCTACATTGCGTTGCGTCAGTCTTCGGATGTGATGCATAAGGGTGTGCTGGTGCGACATATCCAGACTTGACAAGGGCTCGTCCAGCAACAGGTAACACGGATCGGCATTTTCAATGGCATCATGCAGCTGAGCCAGTATGCGGGCGAGTTGAACCCGTTGTTTTTCGCCACCCGACAAGGTCGGATACGAACGGGAAGCCAGGTGATCTACGCCGGTTTCAGCCATACACGACATCGCGATACGCCGGTCATCGTGCGTTTCAAACCCTCTGGTATGGGGTGTTCTGCCCATCAATACTACTTCAAAGGCCGTAAATGCGAAGGGTAGCTGCGTATTTTGCATCATAACGGCCCGTTTACGAGCCAGTGTAAGCGGTTTAATATGGCTCAGGAGGGTACCCTCCATGCAGACCTGCCCGCTGATTGGATGAATATCACCGGTAAGTGTTTTCAGCAAGGTAGATTTGCCTGCTCCGTTTTTGCCCAGAACCGCGCAGAAACTCCCGGGCTCCAGTTTCAGGTTCACCCTGTCTACCAGTGTTTTGTCTCCAATCTGAACGGTAATATCCCGGGCTTCAAGCATAATTGTGGGTTTAGTGTTAAAGATAACCTTCCTGATCCCGGTTTCTGAGCAGTAACCAAAGGAAAAACGGCGCTCCGGCAGCCGCAGTAATGACCCCGATGGGTAATTCCGCCGGTGCAGCAAGTGTGCGGGCAAGAAGGTCTGAAACCAGCAGCAGCAGTCCGCCGAGCACGGCTGATCCCGGCATCAGGAAGCGGTGATCCGGACCAATCCACAGCCGGAGAATATGAGGAACGACCAGGCCCACGAATCCGATCATTCCACTGACCGAAACCGCCGCGCCGACAGCCAATCCTACAAATACGATGATGGTTTTTTTCAGCAGTTCTACGCGTACGCCAAGATGACGTGCTTCCGCCTCTCCCAGAAGTATGGTATTCAATCCCCGTGACAAGGCCGGCAGAATCAGGATTGCAGCCAGTAAGAAGGGCAAGACAATCCATATGGAGGACCACATAGCCCCTCCCAGACTCCCAAGCGTCCAGAAGGTCAGATCCCGTAATTGATCATCATCGGCCAGGAAAATCATAAAGCCGATAATGGCGCCGGCCAACGCATTAACGGCAATACCGGCCAGGAGCATGGTTGTGACCTGCGTCTGTCCGTTTCGGGTAGCCAGGGTATAGACCAGTACGGTTGCCATCGTTCCTCCGGCAAAGGCGGCCATGGGAACCAGAGCCGGACCGAGGTACGTGATGACCGGCAAGGTTATTTGTGAGAGTACAACCATAGCGATGGCGGTTGCCAGTGCGGCTCCGCTGGAGACACCGATAAGACCCGGATCGGCCAGCGGATTGCGGAAAAGTCCCTGCATGGCGGCTCCTGAAACAGCCAGTGCTGCGCCAACCAGAACCGCCAGAACAACCCGGGGAAGCCGGATGGTTAGCAGGATAGCTTCCTGAACCGGCTGATGCCCGGTTTCCGTACTGAATCCCAGCAGATGGGCGAAGATTGCCAGTACAGCAGACGGCGGAATGTTTACCGCACCGATTCCAACGGACAGCACCATCACCCACCCAAGGACGAGGGTCAAGATCAGCAGTACCCAGATCGACGACATGAACCGGGGGACGGTTCGCCACACGTAAAACCACTGGACCAGGGTGCTCATGCTATTTTAGTTGGATGCTTTTTCGTGTGATAGTTCGGCATCGGGGTGCAGCAGTTCGATGAGATCCAGAACAGCCCGGCCCAGTCGCGGACCGAAACCAAGCAGGTAAGCACCGTCCATGCTGTGAATACGTCCGTTTGATGCCGCATTGGTCAGGGCAATTCCCGGCGTTTGCAGAATGGCCGACCTCCCCCCTGCGCTGCGGAGTCCGGAGTCCATCATCAGAATAATATCCGGATTGGCTGCGACTACCGCTTCCGGGGTCAATGGTTTATACCCGCTGAAATCGCTGAAGGCATTTATTCCGCCGGCCAGTGCGATCATCGTACTGGCAGAAGTCTGATCTCCGGCAACCATGAGGGTGTTGGGTCCGCGGGCATAAATGAACAATACAACAGGTCTGTTGCTGATCTGTTCACGAAGCATAGCTGCCGTATCCAGTTCCGCGCGTATAGCCTCACTGAGGGCGCGGGCCTGCTCTTCCCTGCCAAGAACCTGACCCAGTACGGAAATACGTTCCAGGGCCGCATCCACGCTCTCACCGGCCGGCAGCATCAGCAAGGGTGTTCCCGTATTTCGGATCTGCTGTATCGCGGTTTCAGGACCGGCAGCACCACTGGCCAGCACCAGTCCCGGAGAAAATGAAAGGATGCCTTCTGCATTCAGATTTCGGGTGAACGACACCTTGGGCAGACCGGCGGCAGCGCCTGGATACATGCTGGATTCGTCAACCGCTATCAGATTGTCACCCGCATCCAGAGCAAAAATGGTCTCAGTAACCGCGCTGCCAACCGATACAATGCGGGATGTATCCGCAACAGAAACCCGGACCCCGTCGGTGCCCGTGATTTCTGTCTGAGCAGCGGTGAACTGCGTTACGGTGAACAATAGCAAGGCCAAAACCATAGAAAATAGTATTGCCGGGTTCGCTTGATATACGCTACGCTGGTTCATGCTGTCATTTGTTTTTTTAGTTCGGATGTCAGGTCGGTCCAGGATGCAAGTTCTGGTTTACCCGGTTTACGGGCTCCAAAGAAGGTTACAATCTGTGCTCCCTCCGCATCGAAAAGCTCCAGGGAGGTGACCGGTCCATCATCGGTGGGTTTTTCAACAATCCAGGTCTCTGCTATCAGGTCTTCGCGAAGATGCAGATTAAAACGAGGGTCCATGATATTGACCCAGTTTTCCATGACCTTAATTTTTTGTACCGGACCGGAGTGTATCTGAATCATTCCGCTGTTGCCCACAAAAACCATGATGGGTATCTGCCGACCGGAGGCAAGGAGGAGCATTTCCTGTGTAGTTTCACGCTTTACCTTCCAGCTGAAGCTGCCTTCGGCCAGTTTGAGCGCATCGGTTCGACCGATTTCAAAGTCGCGGAGCATGGGAAAGAAGTCGTGCGTATCCCGTAAAGCAGACCAGGTACGAAGCAGGGCATCTTTATCAATATGCTCTGCCGGCCGTGTGGTATCCTTTTCCAGATGCCTGGTAATTTCGATAAAGGGCGATTGATCAGGATGCCGGAATTCCTCCACCAGGTCATTGAACTGCCTGGCACGGTCAGCATCTTTCAGATAAATTTTATGAACCGCATGACCTTCTTTGTCGAAGAATTGCAAGCTCAGCAATGTTCCGCGAGCGTTTTCGACGGGAAGGGCGAACGCGAAGCCCCATCGTTGGTGGAATACCCGCAGGTCAATTTCTTCATCGAGCACCAGTCCGGCGAATCCCTTGAAGGATACGTTTCTGTAAACGCCCGTTTTTTCGTGTACAGCAGCCTCATTGCGGGTTAGTGCCATTACTTCGCCCAGCCGCTCAAGCTTGCTGAACAGTACGCTCCAGTCGGTGTTCAGCCGGACCGTCTGCTTTCCGTCGCAGGCTGAGGCAACCAGTTCTGCTTCGCTGACTCCCAGCGTGCGGGCTATCTGCAGGGCGCGCATGCGGGGATTAGCCTGTTTGGTCTGTTCCCATCGTTGCCGTAGGCTTTCAGCTGCCGACATCGGTTGAATGGTAGTTTCCATAGGGTAGAGTTCAGGTGTTGATATTGAGCGGGTGCTGTCCGAGCGTCTGGACTTAGGACAGCACCCGCGTTGGTTGATGAGGTCAGTTCAGATCGCGCAGGCCTTCCGTGCGCTGTAAGGCGTAGCGAAAGGTGTAGTAACGACTTTCAGGCCGAGTCTGCAGATTGGCGAACGCTTCACTGGACGTATCCGGATTGTCGTAGTAGTAACTGATGATTTCAACTTTTGCAAAGTGATTGGCATCGGCGGTTTGTAATACGATGGTGACGTTTTCACGGGGCAGGACGGCGAAAGGCGGCATGGCCTGCGCCGGATTGTAGGTATACCACCCGTTGCCGCTGCCGTCTGGAATGGCCAGCACCTCTGCTGAATCGGTATTATATCCTGCAGACGGAGCGATGGTCACCTGCTGAAACGGAACATCCAGCACTACTGCTCCAGCGCTTCCGGGTCCGCTCACTCCGCTGTTCACCAGAATAGTGGTACCCCGGAAGGCCAGGTCCCAGTTTGCGGATGCCGAATCGCTGCGCGGAACAACGAGTCCGCTGCGGAGACTGAAAAAAGTAAACTCGCCGTTATCACCCACGGCGGAAAGGTTCTCGATGGTTTTAACATCAATCTCAGATTCCGGTACGTCTGCGCCGGTGGAGCTATCGCTGCATGCAGTGATAACGATGGTGGTGGCTGCAAGCAGCATCGGAAGGATAAATCGATAGTTCATAATGGGTATTATTGTTGCGTGTTGTTGGATTTGTTTAAAGGTTAAGTTCCGCCTGGATATACCACAGTCGACCAGGTAGATGCGGTTGAAAAACATGGGTGTAGTCCAGGGCGTTGTCCAGGCCCAGCTGCACATTCAGACTGGATCCAAGTTTTCGGGAGACCGCCAGATTCCATACCGTAAAGCCGGATTCAAACTCGTTGTCGTCGGCATAACCGTTTCCATTGCGGTCAATCATGGCGTAAGGGCCCCGATAAATCCCTCTGAGGCTTCCTCCCCAATTTCGATGGTTGGCAAATACACGCAGACTCAGGGCGTGACGGGAACGGTTAAACAGGGGTTCATAGCGGACACTGCTGCGTTGCACCAGTTCGCCCTGTGCATCCTGCAGCGTTTGGGTCTCACTGATCCTGGAGCGGGCGTCCAGAAGCTGGTAACCCAGAGAGCCCCCCAGGGATTCACGATAGGTGAACTGGATGGCCGACTCCAGGCCCTGTATACGGACCTGATCAACATTGAAATAGGTAAATACAGACTGGCCATTGGTCCGCCGTGCAACAGGTGCCACCTCGATGAGGTCTTGCACAGCATTATGAAACATATTTACGCGCAGACGAACCGAGGGGGTCATATCCACATCAAAGCCCGAATTTACGGCCCAGGACGACTCGGCTCTGATGTTATCCAGGTTGTCTGCTGGGATGAGAATTTCTGCTAACGTTCCCTCGGCAGCGAGTCGCCGGATACCATCGGCAACGGTAGCCGATCCGAAAACGCTGTATCCGGACGTGGAATTCGTGAAATCCAGGAATAGCTGTCGGAATTCCGGGGCTTTGAATCCCCGGCCCAATGAAGAACGAATCTGAATCCATGATGCCGGACGGTACCGAAATGATACCTTGGGACTTACCTGATTACGGTATTCACTGTGGCTATCATAGCGTAGTCCGCTGGTCAGGTTGAGGTCGCCTGACGGGGACCAGGTATGCTGAAAAAAAGCAAATTGCGTCTGAAAATCAGGCTGCGACGGATAACGCTGTGCGTTGAGACGTTCATCGATCAACCCGAAGCCGCCCAGGAATTGATGGGCTGTACCGGAGTTATAGGCAGCACGAATCTCACCGCGCTGATGAAATTGTCTGAAGCGATCGGTCGAAAACAGGGTGCCCGTTTCTTCGGCTCTGGACGTTGTCTCCATAACAAAATAGGCATACATCCAATCGGCCATGAGCTCCAGTCCTGCTGCGGTGCGATAGACGATTTCAGTGCCCAGGGTCAGATCTTGCTGTTGGTCTCGGGTGACAAGCAGTACGGAACGGTTTTCAGGCTGTTGAATCAGGGTGTTATTGGAGAGCTGCTCGTCAAACCAGCGTGCACGAGCTGAGACCGTCAGGTTATCGGAAACGTCCAACGATCCGCGGTAATTAAGTGTATAGTTGGCAAAATCAGGAATGGTTTTAGAGACTGCCCCGGAGTTGCGACGATAACCGTCTGAGCGATGGTGGTTTACTGAAATTTTATTGCCAATCTGGCGGGTATTGTACGTGATATCGCCACTGAGGTCCGAGGTATTATGAGTTCCGTAGCGGGTGGTTAGACCGGCACTCAGGGTTTCATCACCTGCGGTATCCGTAATTATGTTGATGACACCGGCCAGTGCGTCACTGCCCCACAGCGCTGACGAAGGGCCTTTGACAATTTCGATTTGCCGGACGTTGCGTACGCTTATTCGCGTAAGGTCCAGGGTACCTGCTGTTCGACCGATTACCGGGTTGCCATCGATGAGAATCAGGGTGTATTCCGGATCAAAACCCTGCATTTGTACGCCGGTACCATGATTATTGACAAGCTGAAGTCCTGCCTGTTCACCCAGAACATCACTAAGCCGCATGTTGCCGGATTGCCGTATTTCAGCCTGTTCAATAACCTGAACCGGTATGGAAACATCTTCAAGGTCGCTGCGGGTACGGGTTGCGGTGACTACAAGGGTCTCACTTCGATGTCGGACAGGCTGCAGTGTGACATTCAACGTATCAGCGGACGACCACGGCTCAGGTATCGTTGCTGTGTGTTCCTGGTAACCGTGCCGGGTAAATGTGAGCTGAATGGGTGAACGGGGATGACCGGAGGTGTCAACGCGAAATTGACCGTTTCGATCCGTGTACTGCATAAACTCCGTTTCCACCAGGTTAACCTGCACGTTCCGGAGTGGCTGATCATCGGTGTCGCGTACATACCCTGTAATATGTTGTGCTGCCGCAGGCATCGCAAGGACGCCACACAGCAGCACCTGTAAAATAATCCTGAACATTAACGGCAATTGTGCTTTGGAGATATTTTGTTAACTTGGTGCTGAATTTATTTAGACTAAGTATAAACAAAAAGAAAATATGCCGTTTCTTGCCTAGAACAGCCGTTTTTCAAGCGAGCTGTTTAGGACAAGACTATATAAGCCCATCGATACGCTCACTAAACAACTGCCGGACAATGAAAAACAAGTATGTCAAACGTTCACGAATTAGCGAGGCCAAATTCAGGGAATTGCTTCGCTTCTTTTCCCTGGATCTGACTTCAACGCAAATTGCCAAAATCACCGGTCTGAACAGAAACACTGTGAACCGGTACCTTCATGAAATCCGTTGCCGAATCGAGCATACCAATCACGTAAAATCAAGCAGTATAATTTCCCCGGAACCTGATACTGCGGATGACCCGATCTGTATGCTGATCAGGGAAGAGCGTGGTGTTATCTTTACCGCAGTTATCGGTTCAAATACCCTGTTTTCGTTGGATTTACAGGACATAGGATTTGATTTGGTAATCAATACAGCAGACGAGTCGCACCGCTTTATCGGTTTTAGAAACCCGGATCCGGAAATGCATCGCAAGAAAATAAACCGGATCGAAAACTTCTGGGGTTTTGCCTGTTTACGCCTGAGTAAATTCAAGGGGCTGCACCCTGCAACGGTACGTTTACATGTTGCTGAGTGTGCTTTCCGTTACAATCATCGAAAAGATGATTTATATCCGATTTTGCTGCAGATTATCCGTAATAATCCGCTGTTTTAGTCATGTACCAGTAACAGTCACGAAAAATAATGTGTGGTTCTTGACTACTTTTCTTCTCAGAGGGGACGTTCGAGTCCGCAGTAACCGGCCGCTGTTTTTTACGACGCCGGCACAATTCGAAGTAAGCGGCCGCTGGTTTTTACGGGGCCGGTACAATCCGAAGCAACCGACCGTTGGTTTTTACGACGCCGGCACAATTCGCAGCAGCCGGCCGTTGGCCTCGTCTGTGAGTACATACAGGTGACCGTCAGGACCCTGGCGCACATCGCGCACCCGCGCACCTATGGTCAGCTTTTCCTCACCGGAAATGCTCGTCTCGTTGAGTATAATCCGGCGGATCTCGCCACTGACCAGCCCACCGCTGAACAGATTCCCCTGCCAATTCGGAAAATCATCGCCGTAATAGAAGGTTAGTCCGCTGGGCGCCTGGGCGGGCGTCCACACGATGAGGGGGTCTTCCATACCGGTTTGGGTAGTGGTGCGGGTGATGCGGGGGTAGTGATATTCCCGGCTATACGTAGCTTCCGGCCATCCGTAATTACCCCCGGCTACCAGCAGATTCAGCTCGTCTCCGCCCCGGGCGCCGTGTTCACTGGCCCAGACCGTGCCGGTAACCGGGTCAACGGCAAGTCCCTGGATGTTCCGGTGTCCGTACGTCCAGATTTCGGGCAGGGCGTCGGCGGGTAGGGCATCGGTGCGGGGTGCCGGTGAGGACGATGCATCACCGGTGGACGCTGAAACCGGCGCGGGTGATACACCGTTTGTATGTTCGGAGGTTGAACCGTAGGACACATCCCCGGAGTGTTCTGTGCCGGTTGCGGTCGATGCCGTTGCCGGCGGCACGGGTTGCCCCCTATCGGTCAGATGCACCACCGTACCCAGGTGATTGGTCGTATTCTGGGCCTGCTCTCGGATCCATTCCCCGTCGAAACGCAGGTAGTTTCCGCCATCGGCCACACTCATAAGCAGGGTGCCGTCCGGCAGCCAGGCCAGTCGGGAGCCGAAGTGCTGGTTTCCGGTCTTGGCTACGTTGGTTTCGAAGAGTACCTGTACATCGGTTAGCTCCCCCTGGCGGAATTGCCCGCGGGCCAGGGTGGTGCGGTTGGCATCGTCATTGCCGGCGGCATAGGTCAGGTAAACCAGGTTGTTTTCCGGGAAGTCCGGATGCAGGGACACGTCCAGCAGTCCGCCTTGTCCGCTGGCGAAGACCTCGGGCACATCGGATACCGGTTCGGGCTGCACGACGCCATTGCGCACCCATCGCAGCCGACCCGGTCGTTCCGTGATGAGCATATCGGCATCGTTCAACCAGACCATAGCCCAGGGGTGTTCCAGACCATCGAGGACAGGCTGCAATTGCCATCCTGCGGCTTCCGGTACATCGACTGACAGTCGTACCGGTCCTTCCGGAGCTTTGCAGGCAACTAAAAGCAGAAGCACTCCGGCGAGGGTGAGGGTTAATTTAGCGGGCATCATTGGTTTTCAGATTAGTTCACAATTGACTGTTAGTCTGGCGCATAGCCCTGCATCTTTACGGGTGGCAGCACAGGAACATAACACCGAAGCCACGCTTTGGGTTTCCACAATCCACCCGTTCAGCGGCATGGTCCTCTTTACTTCAGAAAGGTACACTCAACTGAGTTTATCAGTTTTGTTAGCATGACTTAATATTAAAGTGGCAAAAAGTCAGTGAACGACACTACTTCGACTCTGAAGTTAATCTATTCTAACTCTTTTCAGAAACGGGGTTTCGTAGCTTATTTTGACAAGTAAAAGTAGAAATTCGGTTTGTTACGTTCCAATAACGACCCCGACAAATCATCTATCATACCGGCAGAAAAAATACTGTCACTTTGCTGATTTACAGCCGCTTTTGAAGTTTCCTATCCATGTTCAGAGTTTTCTTTTTATTACTGATTACCACAACATTGCGTGCGGAATCGCATTCGGTGAGTTTTACGGCAGCCCTGGCTGACTCTCAAGCAACAGCCATGGTTACGGTATCAGGAAATGAGCGCATTCACGTTGCACCTCCCGCCTTCCTTACTTCGCATACCCGGGTCAAAAAAAACGATCTGATGCCCGGACTACCAGAAACCACCATGGCGTTCAATACAATTGGCTTTCAGGGCTCATTTACGCCATCTGCATGGACTTTCAGCAACAATGGCGGCGATGGTACGGTTGATTCCGGTTCAGCGCCAACCTCAATTAGTCTGACCAATTCCAATGTGGGATCAGGAGGTAACAATACAACGACCTATTGTATAGCAATACCTGGAAGTAATGCTGTAACGCTTTCATTTGACTGGAATTACTCGACGAGTGATCAGGACGGACCACAATGGGATCCGTTTTTATATGCAATTAACAGTACCACAACCCAACTCACTGACGACGGTGGTCCCAATACGCAATCCGGCTCGGTTGCTTTATCGCTTCAGGCGGGTGATGAGTTCTGCTTTGGTGCAAACTCCATTGACCAGCAGTTTGGAGCCGCAACTACAACCATTACCGAGTTCACCGTAATTCCCGTGGTCATTGTAAGCGCTTCAAGTTCCGGCAGCTGGTCGGCCCCTGCCAGTGTGACCGAAATAACAGTTGAAGTCTGGGGCGGCGGTGGTGGCGGCGGAACAGGCGCCACCGGTAAAGGCGGTGGAGGTGGGGGTGCTTACGCCAGGACAGTAATCCCCGTTACGCCACTAACCACGTATAACTATACCGTCGGTTCAGGCGGAACACCCGGCAACGATGGTGGCGACTCCTTTTTCGACACTGGAACGCAGGTACTGGCACGGGGTGGTGGCGCTGGCTCATCGAACTCTGGTGGGGGGGGCGGCAACGCAGCAACGAGTACCGGAACAGTGGTTTTTGGCGGAGGAAATGGCGGTAACGGAACCAATTCAGGATTCAGCAGAGCAGGCGGGGGCGGTGGAGGATCAGCATTTTCAATCAGTGTTGGCAGCAACGGTACGAATGCATCTGGAAACACACCGGGTTCGGGCGGAACTGGAAGCGGTGATGGCGGCGATGGTGCTACAAGTGCCAATACTGGCAGCAACGGACTGGTACCTGGTGGTGGTGGAGGTGGCGGAGGCCGAACCGGAACCAGCGGTAATGGTGCCGACGGTCGAATAATCATATCCTATGAGCTGAACAGCCCAACTGATCCGGACCTGCAAAACAGCACAATTGCTGTTCAGGATGGTGTTTTGCCGGCAGACGGTGTTTCCACAACCGTTATCACAGTTACACTTCGGAATATAAACGGCGATATACTCATATTCGGTGGAGAAACTGTCACATTGACCACAACCCAGGGAAGTATAGGTTCTGTAACAGACAATAGTGACGGAACCTATACAGCGGTATTTACCACAACATCAACACCCGCAACAGCCGTCATCAACGCTGAAGTAAATGGTGACCCGTTGAATGCACAAAGTTTCATTCTGATAACCAATGATCCCATTGTGCAACGTTACTATCCCGGTGGTCTGGACCAAACGTCACTTGTTATGTGGCTGGATGCAGCAGATCAATCAACCGTCCAGTTGAACTCGGGAAATGTATCACAATGGACTGACTTATCATCGCAGCAAAATTCAGCTATTCAAGTTAATGCTTCCATTCAGCCCGAATTTGTGCTCAATGCACAAAATGGCCGACCTGTATTGCGATACAGTTCGGGAGATCGTCTGACTACTACCTTTACACCCACTGCAGCTGACTTGGGCTCCGGTGCCAGTGTTAGCATCGCCGTTCGAACTACGGACTCAGATGTCCGGTCATACTTCGGTTCCTGGGGTGCTCCACGCTTATACTTGCAAAATCGCAGCGGCGTACTCCAAACCGGGTTCGGCAGCGGATGGGTTAACAGCGGCACATTCCCGGAAGATCAGTTTATCATTTCCGGTTTATACGCAACCTCCTCCGAAGGAACGGGTCGGATAGACGGAGAGCAGGTACACAACTACGCTGCCACGTTTACCGGTACAAATAGCAATCCCATTGGAATAGGATTTACCAGTGGATTAAGTCCTGACCGACCGTTCATCGGCGACATCGGTGAAATCGTATTCTATCAGAGTGCGCTATCCCTTACAGCCCGACTCATACTAGAAAATTATCTGTCAACGAAATGGGATACCCCGCTCGACAATACCATAGACCGATTTAGCAGCAGCTCCGGATTTGATCATCAACTTGCCGGTATAGGCAGATTGACCGGTTCAGACTTCGTTTCAGAAACTGTATACTCCTCCGGCGGTCTGGGCCTGAACAGTACCTCTGCAGCCGGAAATTATCTCGCGTCTGACAACCATTTTCTGCTTGCAGCGCACAATAACCTGAATGGTATCAATCAAAACTTCATTGTAGATCCAACAGAGGGACTAATTGACCGATGGTCCCGGGTCTGGTACCTTGACAAAACCAATCCGAGTGGCGATGGTACGGTAACGGTGTATTTTGATTGGCAGGACTATGCTGTACCTGCACCCGACCCGGAATACACCTTCATCCTGTTGTATCACCCAAGTGACCCCAGCATGCCAACCGGATCAACCGTTTTTGTAGATGAATCCTCCATAATATCAGGGAACAGGATTCTGTTTACCCTGAACAGCAGCGACTTGGCAGACGGATTTTACACACTGGGTATACGTACGGGTCCGCCCATATTTTACAGCCGGTCTGACGGTAACTGGAACGATGGGAATACATGGTCACTGTTAGGCCACAGCGGTGCAGCCATTGGAAGTACGCCGGGTACAACGGCAACCGTTTTTATAGGATCTTCGCACCAGGTTACACTTACGGCCAATGAAACTGTGAACGGTACACTGGAGGTAAATACCGATGGAATCCTGGCAACAGGAGCGTTCAATCTTTCCGGAACAGGGTCGGTCACAATTGCATCCGATGGAGGACTGCACATAGGTTCCGCGTCCGGTATTACCTTAAGTGCAAGCACGGGAGCGATTCAAACTTCAACCAGAAACTACCATCCCGATGCAACATACCGATATACCAGTGTTGTTGCTCAACAGACCGGCGATGGATTACCGTCAGAACCCTTTAATGTACAGGTTGCTGTTGGTGAGACGCTCACAGCGTCGGCTTCATACCGTGTACGGGGTACACTCAGCCTGATCAGCGGACAATTCCTCATATCCAATGGATTATCACTGATTGCCGATACTCAGAGCATTAGTGGTGGCGAGCTTCGCTATCAGTTGATAATGGACGGTCAGCGAGGCTACCGGCAATTGGCGTCACCGTTACTGGTGTCCTACGATAATTTTCTCAGTGGAATTTTAACACAAGGCTTTCCCGGGGCTTCCCTCGCAGGCTCTCAGCAACCCAATGTTTTATGGTACGATGAAACCTTTGAAGGGACTGTAACCCAGCGCTGGCGTGCGCCGGCTGCTGCAAGTGATCTGATTACTCCCGGTCGTGGATACATGGTCTATCTGTTTGGTGATGCACCCGATGACAGCAGGTACAACGACCCTCTTCCTTATACACTTGATGTGAATGGACAGGAAAACACCGCAGCGATGTCTGGGTTCGATTTTGACATCACCTATACCAGTACCGGTGACCAGGGCTGGAATTTAATCGGGAACCCTTTTGGTGCAGCACTTGATTGGGAACATCCATCATGGTCAAAAACCAATGTAAGTCCCAATATTTATGTTTGGAATCCAAATACCAATCAGTATGATGCCTGGAATGGTACAACAGGCGATATTACGGATGGCATTTTGGCTCCATTTCAAGCCTTTTGGATTGAAGCTACCGATAACTCCCCGGAACTCATCGCGCAGCGATCGGCCCTGACTATGGGTGGAAGTTTCATAGGTAAACAGCAAAGGCAACCCCCGCCTGTTTTTGCGCTTAAAGCCATTTTCAGTGATAGCCTGTACTCAACAGCCTACCTGTCCTTTAATCAGGATGGCTCTGCTGATACCGATGCATATGATGCAGAACGACTGATAACTACCTCCGATATTGGTTCTTTTCTGGAGTTATACTCGAGAAACCCAAGCGGTAAGCGACTGGCTATAAACAATGTGCCTGCTTACTTTGACACATCGCTGCGAATACCCTTTGAAATTAACGCTTATCAAGATTTCAGACCGTTAACAGGTAGCGTCACCCTCGTTGCAGATAATCTATCTGCTATACCATCTGACTGGCAAATCCGAATCATCGATGCAACAGGAAAGGAATATCCAATCGAACAATCGGGCGATTCTTTACGAATTGAACTGCCACTCAGAAGTAGTGACAACCGCAGATTCTTCACCACGGCACATGTTGGGAAAACAACGCGATTACCGGCTCACCATTACCGGTTTTACCTGGATATTTACTCGGAAAACAGTCTTTCCAGCTTACCTACAGAAATAAGTCTGAGTCGCGCATACCCGAATCCATTCAATCCAAGCACAACAATAACAGTAAACCTCCCCTCACAGCAACCTATACAGCTTGAAATCTTCGATATAATGGGGCGTCTCGTTGAGGTTCTTGCAACCGGAGAACGGCCGGGGGGTGCGCACGAATTTACCTGGAATGCACGCGCACATGCATCCGGTGTTTATGTTTTTCGATTGATTACAAATTCAGGTGTTCATACCCGCAAAGTTACCCTTGTGAAATAGGGAGCAGGATTTACTAAATGAACCGTTAACTCAATGAAGTATACCGTTCAATAGCCATTCCAGTCTTAGAAATAAACCCGAGGGTGTATTTACAGTTTCTTTGGGCGTCTGCACAGACATCAGGTGCAGCTATGTAACACGCATAACCCCAAAAAACGAAGAAAACTCATGCTTAGCGTTCGATTCCGTCTCATGTTGCTAGTGCTTGCCACTCCGTTCATTGCTTTAGCACAGTCGTTTGGCGGTGGTGCCGGATCCGATACCAATCCCTGACTGGTAGCGACGGCCGCCCAGCTCGAGAATGTGGTGATCGAAGAAGCCTTTGTTTCAGGCCGGTTCGACACGGGCGGGCTGGTGGGTTTTGTGACCAACAATGGGCAGTCAACCGGAGCGCAGCCCGTGATTAACTACAGTTCCTTCAAAGGTCACGTGAGAGGTCACGGTAATCAAACCGGCGGACTTGCAGGCCGCGTCTGGGGTGGAAGCATTAACTATAGTAGAGCCTTAGCCATTGTTGTCTCCACGGCGTACGTGCCGGCGGATTGGTTGGTATGAATGGCGACATTTCCAATAACTTTGCGCCCGGCTTTATCTGGAACAGCTATGCCAAAGGATATACCGAAGGGCGATCAGCACGATAACGGCACTCCGGGCGCGCATGGTGTCGGACTCATGGGTAACGCGGCATTTCAGCAATCCTCCTACTTGATATAATTGCCACTTTCTCCAGATACAATCACTTTAATAGCACACATTATTGAGCTTAATCAAATTACTTCTTGCAAAAATGAACAGCGTTCACTAAATTTTCATCGTACTCAAATAAATACCATGACCATAGAAGACCGAAGAGAACGAGAAAAGCGGGAGCTTCATGAGCTCATATTAAAAACAGCTGCTGAAATGTTTCGCAAGCACGGATACGAAAAGACCAGCATGCGTGCAATCGCTCAGGCTATTGACTATAGTCCCGGTACGATATATCGGTATTTTAAGGACAAAGACGAACTGATGTTCGCCATCAGTGTGAATGGGTTTCGGATATTTTATCAGTATCTGAGCGTTGTAAGGCATATTGACAATCCGATGGAGCGCCTGCAAGTACTTGGAAGACAATACATACGATTCGCCATCGACCATCCGGCTTACTACGACTTAATGTTCATTATGCCCGATCCGATTAAAGGTATTGGTGAGGGCGAACACTGGGAAGATGGGCATCGAAGCCATACTGTTCTTGTTGACGTAATCAAAGAATGTATGCAGGAAGGACATTTCAAAGGACATGATCCCATTGACTTGTCGCTCATGATCTGGGGACAAGTTCACGGAATTCTGGCCCTTTACCTCAGACACAGAATGGAAATGTACACTGATAAGAAACACGAAGTTCTGCTTAATGATGCCCTGGAGGCATTTAATTCAATCATCCGAAACAGCTAAAAAAATTTGCTTAAAAATGAACATCGTTCAGATTATATATTGCGTTCAGCGTAAAGCCCGATACCTGTTGATTATGTTGAGCTTGACGGTCTTTAGCGAGGCATTGGCTCAAAATGGGGATTCCTCCACAAATACCTCACATAGCGGGATGCAGATACAACCAGCCAGCGATACAGATTACACCGTACACGACTATGTACGCATAGGAGTTGAGCATAACCGTGGATTACTCTCTGCCAAACTCAATCGCGAAACGGCCGCATCAGAGCTTCGATCCTCACGCGGACGGTTTCTTCCGGAAGTCACCTTTGATGCGACCTACACATTCGCCAATGGAGGCAGAACAATCGAATTTCCCATTGGCGACCTCCTGAATCCTGTCTACGGTTCGCTGAACAGCCTTACCGGGTCCCAGCAATTCCCTACTGATTTACAGAATGTGAGTCAGCAATTGCTTCCCGATAACTACCACGAAACACGGGTTCGCGTGATTCAGCCCCTGTTTAACTCCGATCTGTACTTCAGCTACAGAGCACGCAGGGATCTGGTAACAGCTGAAGATGCCCGGATTCAGGCTGTTACCGATGAGCTCACAAAAGACATCAAGCTCAGCTACATCGCCTACTTCGCGGCTAAGGACCAGATCACCATCTGGGAATCAAACAAAGTCTTGATTCTTGAGCTGATTCGAACGACCGAATCACTGGTAAACAACGGCGCATCCACCATCGACCAGCTCTATGCAGCACGTTTCGAACTCACCGAGGTTGAAAGCAGATTAGCCGATGCCCGCAGGCAAGCCCAGACCGCCCGTGCCTATTTCAACCTGCTTCTCAACCGAGAGCTGAACACCCCCATCCAAAGAGACCAACTCTTTTTAGAATCCCGATCAGATTATTGGTCCACAGAGGAATTACAACGCAATTCCACGCTGAACCGAGCCGAATTCGGACAACTTTCGGCAAGCTCCGCAGCCGCCCGCAACAATCTGGCATTGAGTCGGGCAACAGCAATGCCGGATGTATTCGTTGTTGGCGACCTGGGTTTTCAGGGGACCAATTACACCTTCAACTCTGAACAGGAATACTGGCTGGTACAGTTTGGTCTACGTTGGAGCCTTTTTAGAGGATTTCAGAATCGGGAAAAAATTGAACGCGCACAGATTCAACTTCGTCAGCTGGATAACCAGTACGCCGATTTGCAGCAGAACATCCAATTGCTGGTCGATGACGCCTGGCAAGGATGGATGGCGGCCAAAGTGAAAGAACAAGCCGCCCTTGACGGACTACAATCTGCCGAATCGGCCTTTCGAATCGTCAAACGACGCTACGAGGAAGGCAATGCACTGATGGTTGAATACCTTCGCGCTCAAGACAATTACATCCGTGCTCAACTCAATACCAGTCTGGCCGCCTACCAGTTGAAATCGGCTGAGGTCGTCGTCGAACGGGAAGCAGGGTTGTGATAAACCCGCTAGGAAACCTTTATCTGAAGCATCAACTTCGCGCCGATTCTACATCCATAGCAGCAAACCTGCCCGTCAGGTATTCATCTGGATGTACAAACTAAAACCAACTGTACCAGATCCACATCTTTAGCAACACTTCGGATACGGATTACCACCTTGAATTTCCAATAAATCAACAAATATCAATCACCATGCTCCCCCCCTACAACATCTTTTACAGCTTTAAGAAATTCACCGGATTCTATCTGGTCACCTTTGCACTCGCCGCCTGCGGATCACCGGAACCCAGCAACACCACAACTCCTCCGCCAACACATACATCCCCACAGGAAACAATATTCGTACAGACACAACCGGTTTCCATACAGGATACGAGTATTCCCGTTCAGGTTATAGGACAGGTCAGCTCGGCAACCTCCTTCAACTTATCGTTCAGAACGGGGGGATTCATCGATGAAATTCTGGTAGACGAAGGCGACCGGGTCAGCGAAGGTCAGCGCCTGGCCAAATTAAACCAACGCGAGACCGAAGCCCTCCTGCTTCGTGCGGAGGCCATGTTTGCACAAAGTATGCGTGAAATGAATCGCATTCAGAACCTGTATAACGATAGCGCCGCCACGCAACAGCAGCTCGACAACCAGCAAACCATGGTGGATGTATCCAGGGCTGAGCTCGAACTGGCACGTTTCAATGCCGAAAAGTCGGAAATCATCGCCCCGCAGGACGGGATCATACTTCGAAAAATGACCGAAATAAATGAACAGGTTCGACAAGGCGATACGGTTTTCACCATGGGAACACGTGGAAATGAGGCTACAGTGGTACTGGCAGGAGTAAGCGATCGCCACATACACAGGCTAAAAAATGGAGATCTAGCTTTATTTAGTTCATCCGCATATCCGAATAAACAATTTGAAGGAAAAGTTACACGCATCCCGTCCCAGGCTAATAACAGAACCGGAGTTTTCGACATTGAAATCACCCTGAACGGATCAGCGCATGAGCTCAAAAACGGTTTCATCCTTCGCGGCAGCATTCTACCTCAAACCACCGAACCCCTGATTGCCGTACCCATTGCAGCGCTGGTTGAAGCCGATGGAAGCGCGGTTTGGATGTACACCCCGGATGCATCCGGTCAATCCGCCAATCGGATCAGGGTTCAACCCGTTCACATCGCCAATGAACACTTCTATGTCCGCAGCGAGGACCTGAACGGCATCACCCGCATCATTACCAGAGGATCAGCCTACGTGCGACCGGGCTCCCGAATCCAAATTTCAGAAGAGACAGGCCGATGAAATTACCCGAAATAGCCATCCGAAACTATCAGTTTATACTGGTTATCGTATTTATCGCGTGTATTGTGGGCATTTATGCCATACAGGTTATGCCACGTACCGAAGATCCCGACCTCTCACTGCCCAGTTTTAACATAACGGCAGTGTTACCGGGCACCAGTCCGCAGGACATGGAAGAACTTATCGTAAAACCCATCGAAGATGCCCTCGAAGATCTGGATGATGTAGTGGATGTGATCACGGTGATCGACGAGGGCATCGCCATTTTCGAAATCGAAGCCCGATTTGGCATCGACTATGAGCGGAAACTCGATGAAATCAGTCGGGAGGTTAATGCTATTCGCGGGGACCTTCCCGACAACCTCCTCGAATTGAACATTTCCCAGTTCAAACCCGAGGATGTTACCAGCATCATGCTCATTACGCTGGTTTCCCCAACCGCCTCCTATCGCGAACTGAACATCATTGCCGAAGACCTCGAGCGTCGCCTCAGTCGCATCGATGGCGTGAAAAAGACCACCAACGAAGCCGTACCGGAAGAGGAAATCCGCATTGCCGCCGATTTCGAGCGTATGGCAATGCTCGGAATCTCGATTGATATGCTGCTGGGCGCCTTGTCCGACAACAACGCCAACATTCCGGGCGGAAGCATGAAAGCCGGAACCCGCACCTTTACAGTGCAAAGCAGCGGCAGCCTTAACTCCCTCGAAGCCATTCGCCAGATTCCCGTCGCAGCCGGAGCCGGTCATACCGTGACCATTAACGACATAGCACAGGTGTACTACGCTCATGAAGACATCCGCTGGATGGCCCGGCACAACGGCGAACGGGCAGTTTACGTAACAGTGAAGCGCGAGGCCAGCAAGAATATGGTACAGGTAACCGACAATGTGATGCACTTATTGGATGCATACCGCAGTCAGCTGCCGACCGACATCACCCTCGAAGTTGCCTTCGAACAGGCTTCCGCGGTGCAGGAACGCATCAGCGATTTCTTCTGGAACCTGGTACAGGGAATGCTGCTGGTTTCGCTGGTTATACTGGTCTTTCTGGGATTTAGGTCTTCCCTGATTACCGTAACCGTAATCCCGATTGCCATGATTATCGGAATCGGTTTGCTCTACTTTGCCGGATACGGACTCCAGCAGATCTCCATCGCAGCGCTGGTCATCGCCCTGGGACTCCTCGTTGATAACGGTATTGTAGTCGTTGAAAACATCGTCCGTTATCAGAAAAAAGGTCTTCGATTAGCTGAGGCTGCCGTTAAGGGGACATCTGAGGTAGGCTACGCCATCATCAGCTCGACCATAACCACCCTCCTGGCTTTTGCTCCCCTGGCCATGATTCAAAGCGGTCCCGGTGAATTCCTGCGCACCCTGCCGTTAACTGTGATTTTCGTACTCTTCGTATCACTGATTCTGGCCCTTGTACTCATCCCCATCCTGGCCACGCGTATTCTCAAAGAGTCGGCTGATGCCGGGCGAAACGATTCCGCGCAAGAAGCATCATCGGCAGGAAACATCCAAAATGTAATTCCGATTGCGTCAGCACCTTCCGATGCCTCAGAAAGCGCCTCAGTGTTGACCCAGAATCCCGCCCAAAACGAATCGGCCGGACTCGTTGACCGCCTCATCCAGCGTTTCATCCGTCGGATTTATCGTCCATCACTGGATACGGCCCTACGCTTCAAAGGACTCGTTTTCGCAGCGGCCATCGCATTGTTTATCGGAAGCCTGGCTTTGTTCCCGTTCATCGGCGTGAGCTTCTTCCCTACCGCCGACAAGCCGCTGTTATTGATCGAGGTCGACCTCCCGGCCGGATCCAACATCGATGAAACCGATCGAGCTGTTCGCTTCGTAGAGAGCGTGCTGGACACCACATCCTACGTTCGGTCGTACACCTCAAACGCCGGACATGGAAACCCTCAGGTGTATTACAACCGCATTCCAGAGGCCTACAAAACGCACCACGGTCAGCTGATGGTGAACTTTCACGATTGGGATGCGCCTACGTTTTACCGGACACTGACCGCATTCCGCCATGCCTTCGGTTCATACCCCGGAGCCAAAATCACCTTCCGGGAGCTGGTAAACGGCGCCCCATTCAACGCCCCCATCGAAATCCGGGTCATTGGCGAGCAAATTGAAACCATCGCGGCGCTTGCAGCAGAAGTCGAACAAATCATACGCTCGGCAGACGGCACCATCGATGTTGAAAATCCACTTGCACGAAACCGAACCGAACTGGTGGTCAGTCTGGATCTGGACAAAGCCGCAATGGCCGGAATTTCCACATCCTCCTTCGACCGCGCCGTACGAGCGGCAACCGCTGGGATCAGCACCGAAAGCGCCGTAATGCAAGACGGGAAGGAGTATCCGCTGGTGGTACGACTCAGCGCCGACGGCGAAACCCGTATCCGTGATCTTGAACGCATCTATTTATCCGGTTCTTTTGGTGATTTCATACCGATGCAACAGGTAGCCGCGTATCGATTTGCACCCTCGGTTAACGGATTTCAGCACTACAACTTCGAACGAAGCAGTTCGGTTACAGCCAACGTCATCGATGCCGATGCCACCACACGCATCACCGAAGAAATCATCCGTGGACTGGAAAGCATGAGCTGGCCGGAGGGATATCGGTTTTATGTGGCCGGTGAGTACGAAACTCAGCAGGAAGCCTTTGGCGACCTGCGAAACCTGCTTATTCTGGCCATGATTGGTGTTTTTGCGGTGTTGGTCTTGCAGTTCAGGTCGTTCCTGCAACCGGCCATCATCTTCTCAGCCATTCCCATGGCCATAACCGGATCGTTTGTGGCCCTGTTCATCACCGGCTGGTCCTTCTCGTTCTTCGCCTTCGTCGGATTCATAAGCCTAATTGGAATCGTGGTTAATAACTCCATCATTCTAATCGATTACGCCAATCAGTTGCGCAATGAAGGTCGCTCCGTGGTAGAATCCATCACCGAGTCGGCCGAAACACGCTTTACCCCCATCATCCTGACAACCATCACAACGGTGGGAGGACTGCTTCCGCTCACTCTGTCGAACTCCGGACTTTGGTCGCCCCTGGGCTGGACCATCATCGGAGGGATGATTACCTCAACAGCCCTCACGCTACTCATTGTCCCCATCCTGTACATCTGGTTCACACGTGAATCGGACCTCGTAACGAAAACCAGATAATCCAACAGAGTTATGAAAAATGCACTCGTTCTCTTTGTTTTTGTGTTGGTAAACATGTTTATGTATAACTCGACACATAATCCCGCAGTAGCCTCTGAAAAGATAGCTATGTACACATCGGGCGGCACTTCCTCTTCGGAAACAGAATCAGAAGAAGGCTACGGAACCATCATGCTCCAGGTAGAAGGGCTGCGTCAGGACCTCGGCGGAGCCATTTCGGCCGGAATCTTTACCCGTGATTTTTTCCCACAGGTCGGGAAAGCCTCCTATGAACAATATGTCACCTTTGACGGGACTACCAGAACCATCGTTTTCGATTTCGTTCCGTCTGGTGTTTATGCTGCAGCCGTATTTCAGGACGTTGACATGGACGGCGACCTCCGCACCAATTTTGTCGGATTACCGCGAGAACCCATCGGTTTCTCGAATGATGTGCGTATTCGGTTTGGTCCGCCCGCCTTTTCCGACGCGGCATTCAATGTAGTTAACGGAGACACCGTTAGAATGAGGATTATTCTGCGATGAGTTTCGTGCGTGACTTCATATCAGAAGTTCATCATCGAAACGAGCTGCTGTTTTGGTTTGGACTGGCATGCCTTGGGTTTGCGGTTTGCCTTGCCATCGTGAGTACGGTGAGTAATACGCAAGTCCTTGGTGTGAATGCCTGGTTCAAGCCCATCAAGTTCTCGCTTTCTACAACACTGCTGGTTTGGGCAATGGCCTGGTACATGTTCTATTTGGATAAGCCTGGCCTCACCTCGTGGTATAGCTGGTCGGTCACGCTGCTGCTGGGATTCGAAATTCTGTACATAGCCTGGCAGGCCGGTCGCGGAGAATTGTCCCACTTCAACGATTCGACCGCCTTCACATCAGGGATGTTCTCGCTGATGGCCATTGCAGCAACCGTTGTGAGCCTGCTAACTGCCTACATCGGACTGGAATTCTTCTGGGGGCGTTTTGAGGAGCTGCCTCGACATTATCTGTGGGGAATCCGAACCGGGATCATGCTCTTTGTGGTCTTTTCCTTGCAAGGATTTCTGATGGGATCGTCCAACGCTCATACCCTGGGCGGAGAAATGGGCGGTCCCGGACTACCCTTCCTGAACTGGAGTACCGTGGTCGGCGATGGAAGAGTGGCACATTTCATAGGGATGCACGCCTTGCAGGTTCTTCCCATCCTCTCCTTTAATGTGCTTAAAACCACCCGATTGACGTTGCTGGCGGCAATATTTTATGGAATTCTTGCCTTTTTCACCCTAATGCAAGCCATTCAGGGCAAACCATTTATAAAAATGTAACCCTTCTGCATTACTAGTGTCTCGAAACATGGCCCTTGGTCGCGAATACCGTCCAATGCACCACGACACTAAATCAGATTTTCAGCTACAAATTAACATCCATCGCCTCAACAAAAAACAAACAAGTAGATCTACTTCAACCGCTTAAAAGCAACCAACATGATAAAATCAATCATACAAACGATGCTGACCCTGGTCCAGATGGGCGAAAGTACGGATAATGGCTCAGATTATGGGCGAAATGAGCGGATCTCAAAAACACCACATACATACTTAGCAGGGGCAAACGTGACAGATTTCCGGGAAAATAAACCCGCCGGGGAACCCTTCGACAGCAAAAGAGGCTTATATTTGAAATACCTGCTTTGAATATCATCAAGGCGTGCAAGTACCTACCCGTTACCAGCACGAAACAGAACAGATAGGTAAACGGTCATCAACAAACATTCGAAAACGAATCACACCTATGCAAACACCCGAAATCGGCGGAAGAAAGTCCATCAAAATTGAAGAAGAAACCGGAAAGGAGTACTACTGGTGCGCCTGCGGGAAGAGCAGCAATCAGCCCTTCTGCGACGGCTCGCACGCCGGTACCGCTTTTGAACCGATGTGCATCGTACCGGAGAAGACCGGTCGTGCTTTCCTGTGTACCTGCAAGCAGACAGCCAACCCGCCCTACTGCGACGGAGCCCACCGGAATCTGCCGACGGAATAACAAGGTAAACTGAGACCCTGACGTGGATTGACCGGTATGAAACAAGCATAGACATACCGCAATCAAGGATTACATAAAATGCGCGAAATTTCCGATTTCATTTGGGATTCCGGATAGGAGTCCGCATTTTAGCCCATCCTAAATAATCATCATCTGAGAGTGGATCAGTGTAAAATGTGCTTCCATCTCACCTCTAACCAAACGTTATGCCTAGACTACAATTCCTGAGAACAGCTTTTGTACTGTTCTTTGTTATGACAATTGGCAGCCCTGCATTCAGCCAGGACCAGCCAGCCACTTCCGTATTAGATGCCCGTGTCGAAATGTTCATGCAGCAATCCCTGCAGAAACGTGCGGCCGGACAAGACCAGACACCCCGCATGCTCGATGCCCTGATACACAGCCGCGATCAGCAAAATCGACTGCTGCTCCATCTGTTTATCCGCACTACCGACCAGGGAGCAAGCCTGTCGGCTCTTGAGGGTGTGCAGATTACCGGTACCTACGGCGATATCATCGCTGCCCGGGTTCCTGCAGACCACCTTTCACAGCTGGCCACCATGCCTGCGGTACAGCGGGTGGAGGCTATGAACCGGCTGCGTCCCGGCAATAATGAGGCCAACGAAGATACCGGGGTCAACCAGCTTCATGCCGTTGAATCGGCCGAATTTCCAAACGGATACAAGGGCGAGGGGGTCATCATCGGGGTTATTGATACCGGTATTGACATCCGGCACAACGATTTCCGCGATGAAAACGGTACCCGAATCATCTACCTCCGTGAAACCAATGACGACGGCACCACGGTATGGTCGGCCGACGATATTGACAACAACCCGGAATCGGTCACCCAGGTGGATACCGACGGCCACGGCACCCACGTAACAGGTACCGCTGCCAGCAGCAACCCCGAATTTCTCGGCGTAGCTCCCATGGCTGAAATCATCGCCGTTAAAACCGACTTTTCCGATGGCGACATCGTAGCCGGTGTGGAATTTGTGTTCAACAAGGCCGACAGCCTGGGTATGCCGGCCGTAGCCAACCTGAGTCTGGGCGGTCACTATGGTCCGCATGACGGCACCTCGCTGTCTGACCTCGCCCTCTCCTCCCTTACCGGTCCGGGCAAGGTGATTGTAGCCGCTGCCGGCAACGAGGGCAGTGACATGCTGCACACCACCCATGACGCACAGGGTAACGCTCCGGACTCCGGCAGCTATACCCTGCTGGATTACTGGGAGGGCTACTCGGTTATTGCCGCCTACTTTGACGATCCCGCAGACGTTAACCTCGGTATTCATGTATATTACAACGGACAGGATTTCTACTCAGAATCCTGGGGCGCCGGTGACGGATTTAACTCCGAGGATATTGCCATAACCGACGATTTCAGCGTCGCGGTAAGCGGTGAGACCGCTACCACGGAGGGAATTCACGAAATTCTGATTCAGGCTGAGTACGAGGTAACCGAGGAATCCGGTATCAATCAGGACAGCCTGGAAGTCTACCTGTATGCCTACGGCAGCGGACGATTCAACGCATGGGTTTTACAGGGCGACTGGTTCAGTGAGTACGAAGATGCCAATCTCAATATCATTGGCGGCAATACCGACCTCACCGTTGGCCAGCCGGCCACTTCACGCAGTGTGATTGCCGTAGGTTCCCACGTCACCCGGGCATCCTGGACCAGCGCGTCCGGTGACAACTGGGGGGGCGACGCTTCCGTTGGTGATATTTCCGGATTCAGCAGTATCGGTCCGTCACGGGATGGCCGGATTTTGCCCCACATTACCGCTCCGGGTCAGTTCATCGGCTCAGCTATGTCGCAAGACATCCCTGCGGAAGACATCGATGACCGCTTCACCCTGGATGGCGGCCTGCACATGATTCAGCAGGGAACCAGTATGGCTACCCCGCATGTGGCAGGAATTGTTGCGCTGATGCTGCAGGCCAATCCGCTGCTCAGCTCCCTGGAAGCCCGGGATATCCTGCAGACCACCGCCCGAAATGACGAGTTTACCGGTGCGGTACTCCCCAATAACATCTGGGGAGCCGGCAAGGTTGACGCCTTCACGGCCGTTACTCAGACGGCGACCTCCATTGACGAGGGATACCTGGAGACCTCGCCGGTTGTGGCTCAGCTCTATCCGAACTACCCCAATCCGTTCAACCCGACCACCGTCATTCGTTACGACATTGATGCTCCCGGCGAAGTTACCTTGTCTGTGTATAACAGCATCGGACAACAAGTGGCTACCCTGGTGCAGAACTCCCTGCAGTCGGCCGGTTCTTACCGCGTCAGCTTCGATGGTTCGGCGCTGAGCAGCGGTGTGTACATGGTGAAACTCCAGACCTCCGGCGGCATTCAGACACGGATGATGACCCTCCTGAAATAAGATTTCATTATATCCTCTGATTCGGCCGTTTGCGCCGGATCAGAGGAAAAATTTTTGACAATATGCAATCCAGAACAACAAAACGGTCGCCATCGGCAACCCTACCGACCGTTCGCAGGGGTATCTTCGTGGCATTGGCGGCCATGATGCTGCTGTCCTGCGCCCAAAAACAAGATCCTGCCATGTCGCAGCCTGACGATAATGAATCGCACACCAACCACGTCCAGCGGGATGCACATACTGGTGCGGGGGACCCGGCCGAAGCTCCTGCCAACCATACGTCCACATCGGCCGGCGATACGGATAGCGCATCGGCGGGTACAACGCCATCGGATAGCCCGTATACGGCTGAGGAAGGCTCCGTCAACTGGGATAAGATGGACGTAGCCTTGCGGGGTGAGCTTCGCACCCTGCTTCCCGACAGCAGTACTGCCGTTCGGGTGGTATTTGCACAAGTGCGGGAGAACAGTGATCCACTGGCTGCAGCGCTGGATGCACAGGGTATTCAGATTCAGACCCGGGCGGGGACGGTATGGACGCTTCGCGGACAGGCCGGGGCACTGGCTCAGGCTTCATCCCATCCGGGCATCCTGCGTATGGAACTCAGTCAGCAGCGACGCATTCCCTGAGTAGCAGTACATTACCTGGCAACCGGGATTCGCAGAGACCTACCGGATCCCGATTTTCTGCACGTTTTTGGTGATTTCAATACGGCGGCTGAAGGAGTCGATGATCTGGTCATAGAGACGGTCGCCCAGCACCAGGTCTTCAATGCCGACATCGATATTCGGATTATCATTGACCTCCACCACATAGACTTTGCCGTTAACCAGTTTCAGATCTACACCGTAGAGCCCATCGCCCATGAGCGAGGCTGCCTTTATGGCCGTTTTCAGCACATTTTGGGGCACGGCATCCATGCTGAACGTCTCGGTGTCACCCACATGCTCTTCCTCCTCGCCCTTCCAGTTATAAATCTGCCAGTGATTTTTCGACATGTAGTACTTGCAGGCAAAAATCGGTGTGTTGTCAATCAGACCGATTCGCCAGTCGAAATCGGAGTATAGAAATTCCTGACACACAATCATATCCGATTTGCGGAACAGCTGCCGGATGACCGTTTCAGCTTCTTCCCGCGTTTCAACCTTGGTGATCCCCAACGAGAACGCGCTATCCGGCTGCTTGAGTACCAGCGGAAATTTCATAGAGGCAAGTAAGGTCGTGTCGAACAGATTCTTGGTAAAGATGGTGGTTTGCGGGGTCAGCAGCTTGTGTTTACGGAAGACCTCGTTCTGATAAATCTTATTGGAACATCGCAGAATGGACCAGGGCTCGTCAATGACCACCAGTCCTTCGGCGTAGGCCATACGGGAGAACTCGTAGGTGTGGTTGCTCACGCTGGTGGTCTCGCGGATAAACAGCGCATCGAATTCATTGATGCGGTCGAAGTCGGCCCTGGTGATCAACTCGGCATACAAACCCTTCCGCGCGGCGGCACGCTTGAATTTCTGCAGGGCCTGCGGACAGGAAGGTGCGTTGGCTTCATCGGGATTGACCAGTATGGCGATGTCATATTTATAACTGGTGAGTTTGGAGCTCCGGAATTTTTTCTTGTCGAAATAGCGTCGGGCGAACTCGGCCAGCCCGGCCGATTCCGACTCCGGGATGTGATTCAGCGTCAGGATCTTGAGTTTTTTGATAATCCATTTCTCGTTTCGGATAAAATCGACCCGAAACAGGGGCACTTCGAAAAGCTGGTAGAGTTTCATGGCCAGCGAGGAAAACCCGCGCAGATGGGTCTGTCCGAAATACACATTCAGGCTGAACTGGTTGCCCGTTTCCCGACTCAGAACCTTGTTGGTGAGCTCATCGATTTCGGAGGCTACCGATTGAATGACGTTGATGAGGCGGAAATCGCGGATGGATACCGAAGTGGGGATGACGCGTTGTCCGCGGGCGGAGGCCAGCAGGGAGACATAGTACCCGTAACTCTGATACTTGTAGGAGCTGCACAGGTTAAAGACCCGGTAATCGGCGTTGTTCTGGTACTCCGGATTGCTGATATACTCCTTGACGGTGACCACGCGCGCGTTTATCGGTCCGAACGACCATTTATGCGGATGGTTGATGACAATCAGGTTGTGGTTTTTTTCCTGTGGGATAACCGGCATATTCAGCACCAGTTTCACGGCGTCTTCACCCGGAGCGTAATAATTGTGCAGGGTGGTCGTAGCCTGAAATCCGTGATTCGTGTACCAGGTAATCAATGCCGTATTGGAAGCATGCGCCTCAGCGGTCAGAGAAGCATAGCCCTCGGTGCGGGCTTTGTTCGTGATAAAATGCAGCAGTGTGTTGCCGATGCCCGCTTTACGGAATTCGGGGGCCACGGCGATGGAGTAGAGTCGCAGGGATTTCGGGTAGCGGAAGATGATGGCTGCCCCGGCAGGTTGGGGCGCGGTGCCGGCATCCGTTTGATGATCCGGTTGCCGGGTAGCATCAGCATCTGTTTGATGATCCGGTTGCCGGACTGGTTCCGGTTCAGATTCCCGGGCTTCCTGCAAGCCTTGTGGCGCCGGTACTATCGTGCCCGTCACGGGGTTCTTTAGCGTATCTGTTTCAGCGATGTACACCTCCTGAAAGGTGCTGTTAACGGCACGCTGCAGGCTTCGGACCGAACTGCGCTGAAATTCGGGGAAGGAAAGGGTTTCGAGATGTTGAAGAAAAGGGAGGTCGGCAGGGGTGGATTTACGAATCCGGATATTCATGGGTTAGTGCCGGGAGAAGTGGATAGTAGCCGTTTTTCAGAACCCGTTGGCAGACCGTGTTGACAGCGGCAGTACACCAAAGTTAGATGCAATTTCAACCACTTGCAATGGGGCGGCGGCAATGGTGGCGATTGTCGTTCATGAATTAGGGCATGTGCTGGCCGGGCTTTGGGTCAGAATGGACTTATGGTCGGTTTAATAGTTCTTTTGCTGGCAACGCACACCTTTAAAGCAGGTTTGACACCCCTTTGTTTTCTAGCTAATTTAGCTAAGATAAATTACTATACTATGAAACACAATCTGAACATAACAACCGTTAATATGCATGAGGCTAAATCAAGCCTCTCCCGCCTTGTACAGCTTGTACTTGATGGAAAACGTGTCCAAATTGCAAAGCACGGCAAACCGGTAGTTGAGCTGCGTCCTGTAGAAAAAGAAGTTATGAGAGAGCCTGGCTCTATGAAAAATCTCATTTGGGTATCGGAGGATTTTGATGCTTATGATGCCGAGATATCCGAGCTATTCGAGGATAAGCCTGAAAATGAAATCAATTCAAAGAACTGACCACTGTATTGTCAGGAATACAATAAAGAGACCAACCCACTGAACGAATCTTTCAGAATACCATCATGAAGTGTAATTCCATACAGGTATTTCAGCCATACTAAACCCATGCAAACAAATTACTTAATCGATACACATGTATTACTCTGGTGGCTAACAGACAACCCCCGACTAAACAAGCAGTGTAGGGATATTCTAACGTATCAAATTATATGGTGTAGCGTTGTTTCTTTGTGGGAGATAGCAATTAAAGAGCAAATCGGAAAAATCAGGGTTCCAAAAACGTTCTTCGAGGAGGTGAAAGGGCACGGATTTATTTGGCTTGATGTGCAATTCAATCACGTTGAGGCATTGCAAGAGCTACCCCACCATCACAAAAACCCATTCGATCGAATGCTGATAGCGCAGGCTCAGACCGAAGCACTGACATTTATTTCTGCTGACAAAAACATCAGCACGTATAATATACCCATACTTCGACCAGACTAAGTGAATAGGATTAGGGTATATATAAAACCTTGAGCAGTTTACTGATCTTTACTATTTCGTACCGACCAGCTCAAAACTCATCGGGATGTATTACATTGGTTTATAGCATCTATTATCAACCCAGCCTGTCTCCTAATGAAACCTCATACCCTTCATACCCTGTGCAAGAACAGAACGAGCATGCGGGAAAGCTCATCCCCTTCGAAATCGTATACTGATAGTCATGGCACTTTCAGCAAGCGGGAGTGTGGCCTGGAAACCATGAAACGACCGGCGGTGTACCGGGATTGATGGCCAGATTGGAGTCGGGTTAGGTCGCCGCACGCCACAACCTATACCCGCTTGCGGGTGTTGACCCGGGTTGCCATCATGCTTCAGGAAAGGGTGGCAAAAAGCCGTATTCTGCACGATAAAAACATTTTTTTGGCACATCTGCGCATAAAGTTGACACGTTTGCGCAGGACGTTTTAGATAATTTTTGGACTGAACCACTCCAGGAACGTATCTCATTCATCGTATGTGTGCAATCGTCGTATTCAGGTCATTTCTGATCAGCATTATGTTGGTTTTCGCTGCCAGGCCCTTATCGGTTCAGGCGCAGACGGTACCCTTATCGGCTAAAGCGGAAGGCAATTCGGTATTCCTTGGCAACGAAGTGGCGCAAGAAAACTTCATATGAGGGTACGCTCTACAACAAAGAATCAATAGACAACCACTTTTTCCTAATCATTGTCAAAAATCTCAGCCTATGTTTTTGCCTGTCTACCACCAACGTTTTCTTTACCTGTTTCTTACCCTATTGGCTTTAGTGCATACCGCCCTGGGGCAACAAATCACTCCGATGGTCTCCGCCGGAAATCACCATAGCCTGATTCTCACCGAAAAAGGCGAGGTGTACGGAATGGGTCGCAATGACCTGGGCGCCCTTGGTTTAGGCAATACCAACCGAATTGATATTCCCGGAATAGCCACTCACCCCAACCTGGCCGGCAAAACCATCGCGGATGTGGAAATTGGCCAAGATCGGCAGCATTTGCTCATTCTTACCACCGACGGGCAGGTGTTCTGCATGGGCTATAATGATCTGGGCCAATGTGGACATCCCACCACACAAAGTTATATTTCCGAACCTACCCGCATCACCCAATCCGGGCTGGACACGGTAATTGTACGTGATATTGCAGCAGGCTTCAAAAATAGCTTTTTGGCCACCAACCGTGGGCTTTTTGTTTTTGGAAATAATCCAAATGGAGTACTGGGTGTCGGCAATACGATCAGCACGGTCAGTGTACCTACCCGCCTCACCCAGGCCAATGTGGATCTGTTGCCTTTCAAACACATTGTATCCAATGATAGGTCAACCTGGGCAATCGCGGATAACGACTCCATCTACGTGTGGGGACAAAACGAAAATGGTCAGCTCGGTTTAGGCGATTTTTCTAGCAGGATAAGTCCGACCTTGCTAACCCAAAGCCGCTTTGGAGGCAAAAAAGTGACCAAGTTCTCATCGCAGGGACCCTCAGTGTTGGCCCTCACTGAAGATGGGAAAGTGTATTTTTGGGGGTTTCGGCGGAATTTTGAAGTGACCAGTGACTTGTCGCAAAGTATTACCATTCCGTCTTTGATTAATCACGCCAATGTGGCCGGAAAAACCTTCGTGGATGTTGCATTGGGTTGGAATTATGGCTTGTTGGTAGCCTCCGATGGTACCGTGTTTGGATTTGGAAATAATGAAAATGGACAATTGGGGCTTGGGGATAAAACCCAACGAACTGTTCCCACCCCACTGAATAACACCCATTTCCAGGGGAAAACGATTACAACGGTGTCTTTGGCATCAAATCAATCGTATTTCCTGGCCTCCGATGGAACCGCCTTTACCGCCGGTAATTTTAATAATCCCTTAGGTAATGCCTACTCTAAGGAAGCCCTGCTGCCCATGCCAATCAGCATGGAAAATGTTCCAGGTGAATCCATTGCCATGATTCATGGGAAAGCGAATTATGCTTATATGATTACCCAAAGCGGTAAACTCCTTTCGTTAGGTATAGCGTTGAATAACCTAATAACAAATTCTGATGTTCAACTTATTCTTCGCGACTACCCAGTATATTCCCGCCCAACGAAATTACCCTTAACCAACCTGGACGGAAAAACGGTATCCAGGGTCCGAGCCGGTGATCACAAAAGCTTTTTTATTACCACCGATGGCAATGTGTATGGCACGGGTCAGGCCTCTTTTGACGGATTAGGCATTGCTGACACGCTCGACGTGTTCGAGCCGGTACTACTGGATCAAACCCATATTGCGGGTAAAAAGATTATCGAAGTAGCCACCTCCGGCAACGGTAGATTTGGGGAAACATCCGCTTTCCCCTTACGCTCCCATACCCTGCTGCTGGCCGATGATGGCACGATCTACGGATTTGGAAGCAATAATAATGGTCAGCTGGGTCTTGGCGACCTTACCAACCGCCGCATTCCAACCCCGATTACCACCAACCTGAGTGGTAAAACCATTGTCCATATTGCGGTAGGCGCTGAAAACAGCATGGCCATCGCCTCGGATGGGTCGGTGTATCTTTGGGGCCGTGGTGGCAATGGAGAAATGGGTTTTGGAAATACCAACGACCTGAATGTTCCCACCCTGGCCACCCATCTTACGTCGCTTGGAAAAACTTTCGTAAAAGGAGCGATTGGTCAAAGAGATGGCAATCCTCATTTTATCGTTTTGGCCGACGATGGAACCGTGTTTGGCTTTGGAGAGAATTCGGACGGACAACTGGGGATTAATAATGGCAGACTGGACCAATACACGCCTACACAGATCACGGCCGCTGTCCTCTCAGGTAAAAAAATCGTGGATGTAATCGCATCGATTGATGCTACCACCCTGTTGCGGGCCGAAACCGGCGAGGTGTACGGGATGGGAAGGGCCTATACGATGGGTTTTACGGAGGCAGCTTTCAGAGATTATGAAGCCCCGACCTTGATCAACAGCGCCGAAGTAGCGGGACGTCGAATAGCAGGCATGAGTTTGTTTAGTCAGCATTCTATGCTCTTGCTGGAAGATGGACAGGTATTGACGGCCATCGCGAGCTCTTCTTTACTGAACCTTAGAACCGGCGTGTTAGGCAATACCACTGTCCCGTCAGAAGTACGACTGCATCTACCGGTGCTGGATTTCACCACCTACGCCAGCCCGGTTCCCACGGGCAATCTGGCGCTGCATCTGGATGCGGGTCGGATTGGGTTTATACCTTCCAACGATTCAGTGAGTACGTGGAGCAACCTGGCCAATTTTTCGCAAAACGCGGTGCATCCGGGCTTGGGATTTCGTCCTTTACGTGCCGATTCAGCTATTAACAACCGCCCGGCTCTTCGGTTTAACGGAACAAGCAGTTACTTCACGTTACCCGCTGCCTCGGATTTGGGTATTCAGAACAACGATTATGAAGTGTTTATCGTGGCTAAATCGGCTACATCTACGACTACGCCTATGTTTCTTTTGGGCGGAGCGAACAACGAATTCGAGCTCAAGATGAATATCGGTGTCGGATTGCGTTTTAACCCAAGAAACGGATTCTGGGAAGACCGCGGAGGAGACGGAGCGTTTACGGATGGAACCGCACAACTCTTTAACGCCTGGGCGAATGCAAGTCAAATTCAGGTCAATGTAAACCGAACAGGATCGACACAAAATGTAGGAGGACAAAGTTCCTACGCCGGCAATCTGAATCTCGGTATTGGTTTGGGATACACACCGCAATATCACTTCGCCGGCGACATCGCCGAGGTGATCATCTACAACAAGGTGCTCAGTTCGGCCGAGCGCGATAGTGTTGAAAAGCACTTATTTCGCAAATACGCGATTCAGAATTATCAGGAGCGTACGGCACAGCTCACCGGAACCGAAGGCTGGCGTCTGTTGGCCTCCCCCGTTGCCGATTCTTCGTATACATCGTTCTTCCGCGGACTGTGGACGCAAGGCTTCTCCGGCGCGTCGGTATCACACGGTACCTCGAATGTATATACCTGGCCAATTAACAGCTCCGGTCGTGAATCCACCCAATGGGAGCCGCTAACGGATGCATCCACCACGTTCACACCCGGCCGGGGCGTGCTGATGTATGTATTCAGCGACGATGACGGTCCGGACAACGAAACCAACGCCGGTTTCCCCAAAACCCTGCGCGCGGATGGTTTTGTGCCGAATACGCATCAGAATCTAAGCTCCCTGCTGAATCCGAATCCGGAAGGCTGGACGCTGCTGGGAAATCCGTTTTCGCAGCGCATCGACTGGGACCTGTTCACATCCGAACATATGTCCGGATCGGTCTATGTGTGGGATCCCAATGGCGCGGAGTGGAAAACCTGGAACGGCACTACCGGCGGTCTCACCGATGGTTACATTGCCCCATTCAATGGCTTTTTTGTAGAAACCATGTCCGAGAATCCGACCCTTACGGTCCCCACAACCGCTATTGCTGAAGGCGAGGGCACTTTCTATGGAAAATCTGCCGGAATGGAACCATCCGTGGTGTTTTCGCTGGAAGTTGAACACCCATCCGGACTGCGTAACCGCGCCTGGTTTGAATTCTCCGAGGAGGCGGAGTCCGGTAAAGATGCACGAGATGCCTATAAAATGGCCCCACTCTCGACCGAATTCGTGCAGCTGGGAAGCCTGCTTCCCAACGGTAACGTGCTGGATATCAACCACCTCCCCCTGCTCGACGGCACCGTACAGGTTCCCCTGCACGTAAATAGTTCACACAGCGGTGCGCACACGCTGCGTTTAAACCGCGATGCCCTGCCACACGACTGGAAGGTAACTTTGGTGGATACCGAATTACAGACAAGCACGCAGCTGGAACAGGCGTATGACTTCTATGTGGAAGCGCCCGTGCAAAAGCGACGCGAATCCGCAGACCTGGTCCCTGAGGCGGAGCTGCAATATGCTACAGCATCCCGATTTATGCTGCACATCGAGCTAAACGCCACCACCGTGGATGTTGAGCAGCTGCCCACGCGCTACGAACTCGCCCAGAACTTCCCGAATCCGTTTAATCCGAGCACTACGATTGGGTATGCCCTGCCGGAGGTGGCCGATGTACGGCTGGAGGTCTTCGACATGCTGGGGCGTCGTGTGGCCACGCTGGTGCGCAACGAAACGCATCCGGCCGGAAATCATGCAGTGACGTTTGATGCGAGTATGCTCACCTCGGGTGTGTATGTGTATCGCCTGCAGGCCGGCAGCACCACCATCACCCGCAAACTGACGCTTATTAAGTAACCGAGATCGAATTTGGGGCGGATTTGACAGTAGTTCTGTCAGTAACGCTCCAGCATTTTCGGGTTGTTTGCGATGAAAGCCAGTTAGTTGTATGTCACAAATCTAAACACAGTACCAGGTTCTAAGCTTAAAACAGCCAATTTAACACGAATATCCCATACATAACACGATGAACACCCCTATGAAATCCATCCTTATTCTGCTTACTGCTATCGCGCTGATGCTTCTGTGCTCCACCGAACTTCTGGCGCAGCCACCCGGCTTACCCACTGAACCGGATCAGGCGCCTCTGGGCGGACTGGGTTTGCTCGCCGCCGCCGGCGGAGCTTATGCCTGGAATAAACTCCGGAAAAAACAAGATGTTGAATGATGATTGGATGCGCTGTATTATCTGTTTTTAAATCGTAGTCTTTTGTCGCCTGTCGCATGAAAAAACCTGGTCAGTTCGTCGCGGTTGTTGTAACCTGCCTGATGCTCGTATCCGCTGTTTCCGTACCCCGTGTGGTTGCGGAACCGGCAGCAGGGGAACCGGATGGCACGATGAAGCCCGGAACGACTATACCGGGCGCATCGGCATCAGGTGCGGGGATTTCAGACCCGGCAGCAAAGGACGCTTCGGCATCAGGTGCCGGAATTTCTATACCGACGCCGAAGGAAGTAGCAGCACAGGATACTGGGATTTCAGGCCCGACAACAGAAAACACATCCGCGCCGGGCTCCGTCATTCCCGTCGATGTACTCCACATCAGCCTGGCCGATACCAACCAATTCGGTCATTTTCCGCTGTTGACGTTTCCGGGATGGCAATTTTCCTTTGAAGCACCGGCTGCAATCCGGGATCAGCAAAACCTGTCGGACACCCTTCCCGTACGCCTGCAGGATTTTTCTGAAATCAAACGCGATCCGCGCTGGAAACAGTACGGGTGGTTTGAACTAATCCTTAACATCGATACGGAACTGGCAGGTCGATCGTTCCTTATGAATCACCGGGGGCATAAGCCCGTGCGTGTATGGCTCAACGGTGTTTTGGTATTGGAGAACGGCAATGCCACGGCCGACCCCGACCAGGAAGTGTTGTCCCGGTTTATCAATCAGAAACAAACCGGCATCATGTTCCGGGAGGGTATCAATTACCTGCTCGTCGAGTATTCCGAACACACCGCACCCCGATTTTTCACGCATTTCAGCGGCCCGCCCAACGGGATATTCCTCTACCTGATGCCGCATTACGAGCCCTTTCAGCGCAGACATCGCGCCTTTATCTTCGGCGGTGCGTTTATGCTGCTGGGATTACTGGTGTTCATCCATGCGTACCTGGCGGCACGATTCAAAGACAGCTACCATATTTATGTGTCGCTGACCACCCTTTCCATGCTGCTGCTGGCGTTCACAACCCTGAGTGATACCCTGTTCGACTGGACCTACCGGTATCTGTATTTCTACGAATTTGCTTATATCATTGCGGTATCGGCCATTGCATATTTTTTCATGGTCTCCGTTCGGGTTATTTTCAACCTCTCCGTGAACTGGAAGGTGCTGAACATCCTGTTCATCGTGTGCACGAGTTTGGGTATTGCTGCTGTCTACATCGAACGGTCCTGGCTGAATATACTGCATCCGGCTATGGCCATTGGTACCCTGATTTATGTAGTGGTATCGCTGTACAGAGCACGAAAAGAAGACCCGGATGCCCGGATCGGTGTAGTTGCCGGGGGATTGATTGGCACCGCTTTGGGTACCATGCTGTATTTGATTCCCTATATGAGCATGGGGTCTACCAATCATGTACTTTTTTACACCTCGGTCATTATGACCTTTACCTGTATTCCCGTCTCGCTCACCTTCAATGTAGCGCGCAACTATGCCGATCTTATCGATACCCTGGAGGCCAAAGTAGAGGAGCGTACGGCCGATCTGGCTCTGGCAAACGCCTACCAGAAACGGTTCTTTGCCAATATTTCGCACGAATTTCGTACCCCGCTCACCATCAGTGAGGGGCTGGTGAGCAAGCTGCAGAAGGAATCGGATCTGAGCACAGCCAAAGTACAATACGATTTATCGGTAATCCGCCGAAATATGGGTCGGCTCAACGACATGGTCAATCAGATCATCGATCTTACGAAATCGGAACAAAACCACCTCCAACTCCGCCGTATGTATTTCAAAGCAGACGCTCTGGCTGCCATTTCGGTGGAATCATTCCGGTCTCTGGCCGAACATCACGGGCATTCGCTGGTTTTCCTTCCCGATGCCCGGCACGCCGTGCTGCACGCCGATCGTAATAAAATGGAGGTGGTGATTAATAACCTGATCTCCAATGCCATCAAATACACTCCTGACGGCGGACTGATTACCGTTGGCACCCATGCCACCAATGACACGTTTGAACTCATCGTACGCGATAACGGTCCGGGTATACCAGCCGGTCTGGAAGAAACCATATTTGAACGGTTTCATCGGTTAAGTCGCCCGGAAGAAGAATACGTAGAGGGCATGGGCGTGGGACTGGAACTAAGTCGTACGCTGGCGCGTCTGCATGACGGTGATGTTGTAGCAGTACCCGACGTGGTTGAAGGTGCGATGTTCCGACTGACCGTCCCCTTGTCTGCCACATCCGATGAAAACCTGTTCGAATTGCTGGAGGAAGAGGAAGAACGTCAGTTGTACCAGCCCGAAAAATTATCCCAAACGGAGCATGCAGAACACTATTCTATTCTTCTTGTCGAAGACAATGAAGATATGATGAACTATGTCTCGGCCATCCTCTCGGAACTGGGGACGGTTGAACGGGCCCGGAACGGTGGGGAAGCGCTGCAATTGCTCAGCGGCTATACACCGGACCTGATCATTACCGACCTGATGATGCCCGTTATGGGCGGACAGCAGTTGGTAGAAACGCTCACAACCCGGAAAAAATGGGCCGATATTCCGGTTGTAGTCCTCACGGCCCGATCGCTGGAGGAAGACAAGTTACATTTGCTGCGAACCGGGGTTGTTGACTACATCGTCAAACCGTTCTCCAACGAGCAGCTTCTGCTGAAAACCCGCAACCTGCTGCAGTATTACAATCGACGTAAACGACTGAAAGTGGGTATTGAATTGGATTCAACAGGTCCGGTGGCAGCAAGACTATCGGATAAAATCGGTACCTATATCACCAAAAATCTCAGCGATGTTAATCTGTCTGTAGACACCCTGGCTGAAGAGTTTTCGCAGAGCCGGAGCTCCCTGTACCGGAATGTCCAGCTTGAAACCGGCATGTCGCCGGCGGAGTTCATCCGTGAAGTCCGGCTCACTGCGGCAAGGGCGATGGTCAGCAAGAACAAACACATCCGGCTGGACGAACTGGCCGCTGCCGTCGGGTACCGTAGTGCGACCAGTTTCCGAAAGAAGTACGAAGAGCGTTTCGGGGAGCATCCGCTCGGCGATTGAGGGGGCTCAAACCAAAGCATCCGCTCGGCGATTGAGCGGGGTCGAACCCAGGCATGTGCATCGCGTCAGGCTGATATACACGGTCGGATATGCCCGCCACAGCGATAGCCACAGTCGATCGGCATAGGGTACAAAGGACCAGCCCCCATACACAGCCATAGCACTCCCCGGATAAGCAGCCAGTGACTCGGCCGGCGCCCTTACTTAATCAGTGTCATTTTGCGGGAATGCACCACTCCACCGGCCACCATCCTGACAAAATAAACACCGCTGGCATACCTGCGCGCATCGAACTGCACGGTGTGGATTCCCGCCGGGAAGTCGCCCCCGGCCAGGGTCGTGACCCGACGACCCAGCACGTCAAACACATCGATCTGCACCCGTTCTTCCTGGGGCAAACCGAATCGGATGGTGGTGGTCGGGTTGAACGGATTGGGGAAATTCTGCCAGAGCGTGATTTCAGAAGGGAGGTCCTCAAATTCACCGTTGGGGTTAATCCGGATGACGAAGCGCGATTGAGAGCTGCCGGTCATGGATTTCATACGAATGACCTCCCCGGGTCGGGGCATCTGAATGCGGACGGGCTCCTCATAAATCAGACTAAAGGGCCAGTCGTTTTCGCCCAGCTCCGACCAGTCGATGGCTGCAGCACCGGTTTCGGGCAGGGTGCGCCGAAGCCCGGTCCCATCGCCGTCACGCTGAGGGCCCGTGTAGGGGGATGAGCCGGTGGTGGTGGTTGAACCCATGGTGCCGGATGAACCCGTGACGGTATCCGTATCCCGTTGGCCAGAAGGAACATCGAAAGAGGCCCGATCTGCAGCCCGATTATCGCTGCCACCGGAGAACTCATCGAACGGAGCGGTACGGTCATCGCGCGACCATCCGACAGGCAGCAGGGTTGCCGCGCTCTCATCGGCCCGTATCCATACCTCCTCATGGGCGCGCTTCCAGAATACGCGACGGCTGGTTCGGGTATCCACCAACTCAATGGCCCATTCGCGCGGAATATTGCCCAGCTCCCCTACCGATAACACAAAATTACCGTCGGTGCTCACCCCGTTTTCGAAGGCTCCCACATGCACCGGTATTTCCATGATTGAATTGAAACGCCGCGGCAGGGCGTTGATGGTAAAGTCTTCTTCATCGATGCGGGTGGAAACCGAAACGTAGGTATCGGTCAGGGGAGTCAGGTGCCAGGCATCCAGGTCGTCCACACCTTTGCGGGCATTTTCATCAAACATGAGCCAGGCGCTCTGGTATAAGCCATTGTTCTCCACGCGGATTTCAATGTGAGGCGGGGCTTCAGCGCGACGCTGCGCACGAAGTTCGTCCATATCGGCGTGGGTTGCGCCTGCGACCGACGGGTGTGGCGTAGCTGTTGGAGTACCGGTCGCCGCGTTGATGGATGCGCCGGAACCCGAAGCACTGTAGTCGACCGGAACGCCGGTGCCTGAAGGACCCTGGTCGCCCGCTATGCCCCCATCAGCTACATTTTTTCCGTAAAACGTGCCTCCGGCAACGATGGCATTGCGATTGACGCTGAGGGCAGGATTCGCGCCGGTAGCCTTGACCCAGAACGCCTGTCCACGGGCTATGATACCGTCCATGTCATCGCCCACGCTGTTCGACCAAACCCGGTATTTCGGTCCGCCGGAAGCGTTGGGATCCCAGATGTAAATGGCATTGGATACCGCTGTGCGCGACCACTCCGGACTGTCCCAGTCGAGGTTGTCATCATAGGGGTTACCCAGCAGGTTCCAGCCCTCATCGCCCGCGGCCGTATAGGTCAGGGTAAAGTCGAAATCACCGGTCAAGGCCGGCTCGTACCCATCCACGGAAATGTTCAGCGGGAAGCCTACATCGTATCGGGTATCACCGGGGGTCTGGTCGCCGAAGGCGTAGTACATATACCCTCGGCCCGCAACGGCCTGATCGGCAATATCGCCGGGTTGTCGCCAGCGCTGGTTGTCAGTTCCGCTCACCGTTTCGTCGTACCAGAGCAGATTGGGGGAAGCCGTGGGATAGGTGGAATTCGGGAAGCCCTGGGTGTAGAGTCCGGTAGTGGCGGCGTTGGCAAAGACCTGGTTGTAGGCGGTGTTGGTCAGCGGCAGGGCTACCATGCGCCAGCCGGTGTCCTGGGTGAAGGTGATCTCGAAACGGGCCATGGTCAGGGTGTCACCAACCAGGGGCGAGGTGGTCAGGTAGGTGATGAAGGAGCCGTCATCGTTGTACTCGAACAGGCTGAGATGGTAGCGGGTTTTGGGATTGAGTCCGCTGAGGGTGAAGGTGTTGCCGGTGCCTTCATAGGCCACGAAGTTGCCGGTACCGATTTCATCGGGGGAGCCGCCGAAATTAGCGTCGGCGGTGTAGAAGGTGTTGAGCTGGGGATCGGCGTCAACGGCGGTGTCTTCACGGACCAGCACGATGCGGCCGGTTCCATCGCCGTTGGTCCATTCCAGCTCAATGGTGGTGGCCGTCACGTTGACGAAGGTCAGGTCGCTGGGCTGCACACCCGGGGGAAGCAAGGCGCCCTTGTCGCCTCCGGTGATGATGAATCCGGTGCTGGTGAGCGATAACGTCAGGGTATTGGTCGAGGTATTGGCCGCACTGCCCACCAAACAGTTCGTACTGCTGATATCGCGGGAAAGGGTCTTGATGTCGTTTTCATCGCCTACGATGTCGCCGTCGGTATACCGGAAGGTTCCGGTGCCGGAAAAACTGCTGACCCCGTTCATTTCAACAGTCCAGTAGCGGGTGATGTAGTTACCGCCGCCGCACTCGGGATCGGCCTGATTGGTCACGCCCATCTGCACCCATGCGCCGGAGGCAAAGGCGCCGGTGTCAAAGGTAATGGTGGAGGGGGAATACTCCGGGGTGCCGGTGGTATCGCCCACGGGGAAGTGGTACGACCCGGTGCTGGTTATGAGCCGTCGCAGCACGCCCGTGCCGTTGACCACAATCATGCTGGTATCGGCCGGGGTACCCCCTACCGTGGCCGCATCGCCCCAGGTCATGTTCTGGTCGTTCAGGAACAGATTACCCCGGTTGAAAATCATCCCGCTGCGTACTTCCGCAGGCTGGTCCAGCGACTTGTCGCCGGGACCGTCCAATTCAATAAATCCGAATGTTGTTCCGAAACTTCCCCCTAAAGACTGTGCCGCCGATCCGGTTAAAATCAGTTTTCCGGTGCCGGGGTCAAAGGCGGTGGCAGAGGCATTGTTCAGCCAGTCGCCGGACAGGGAGACATTTCGGTTGTTAACGGTATTGTCAACCACCCCGTCAGACAGGGTTATGCTGCCGTTGATCGTCCAGTCTACATTGGCCTGCGTCCGGGTGCTGGTTCCGGTCATGATAACGTCATTGTATTGGGTCTGCGTAGGCAGGGTTCCGTTGATGTTATCATAGAACTCGACGGTCCCGCCGGTCGATGGCTGACTGAACGCGGAATAGTTGCCCCCCGGAAAAACGAACTGATTTCCGGCAGTAGCTTTGATGCGGATGGTCCCCGTACCGCTGACCACCCCGAAATTATGGGCGAAGGAGTCTTCCAGGTCCAGCACGGCTGTACCGGTGAGTTCCAGCGACTCGGCCAGACGGGTGTTTCCGTTGGTCAGCACGGTATGTCCGGTTGCAATGACCACGGGCTCTCCATTGGGAAAGTTGGTGGCCGCAGCGCCGCCGTGACTCACCGTCGACCATGAATTCGGGTCGTTCCAGTTACATCCACCGGGTACATCACAAACGGTGTCCCTGCTGTAAAACGTGGAAACCGTGGTGAATTCATTTTGGTCCCCTGCGGTGTAGTCGCCGGAAATATAGTCTACCCCGCTCAGCGTAATCGTATTGGCCGTGGTATTCACCGCGCCGGGAATGCCCCCGAGGGGCGTCCAGTTCGGGAACAGATACCGTCCTCCGCGGTAGAGCGATTCCGTGCCGGATACATCGCCCTGCACGTAGCTGTACGTATGATTCACACTCAGACCGGCAAACCCGGTTGTACTTACGTTCCAGTAATACTGCAGCAGATTGGTTCCGGCATCCCGGTGCGAGGGATGCTTCACGTTCACGGGCTTGATGGTCACCGTACCCGTGGCGGTATTGGCCGTTACATCGATGGTTACCGGGGTATATTTCCCGAAAACCCCGATCGGGAATTCGAAGGAGGCCGCTCCCGTTGCATATCGCTTCCGCACCCCGCCGTCGCTGAGAACCCCGTTGGAACGCAGGTACCGGGTTGCATTGTAGCCCGTCACCTCCGCGCCGGTTCCGAACGTAACCTGGCGGTCGTTCATGAGCAGGGAGGTGCCGGTCAGGGTAAGTCGATTGGTAATTTCGATGTTGCCGGTGAGGTTGACCGTACCGGTATTGGTGAGGATGACATTCCCAAATGTTCCGTTACCCGCAATCTGCTGGGTTCCGCTGCCATTCAGATCGATTCCGGCAACGCTGCTGTTGCCCGGACTGCTGTGCGTGCCGCTGTTGGTAACATTACCCCGCAGATCGATGCGGTTATTGCCGTCGCCGAGGCTGGCTCCGGTATGGATGGTCAGCGAGCCGTTGATCTGTATGGGACTGGAAGCCAGCTGGGTGAGTACACCCGACGAGGCCACAACCAGATTGTTGAAGGCATTGGTGCCCGTGAGCGAGCCCGAGATTTCCCCCGCACTGCCGTTGAAGGTGACGGTATTCGCTCCGGCGTTGAACGAGGCAGCCCCGGCGCGGGTGAGTCGACCGCCGATGAACAGGTTCAATCCATTGGCATTGTAGGTCGAGCCGTCATCCAGCAGCAGGTTGTTGCCAATTTCCAGATTGTTGATCTGCTGGGTCAGCGTGGCTGCGTTGGCCCCGTCGTTCTGAACCGTAACATTCCACAAATTGGTGGTTACATCCAGCAGATAGCTCTGATTTCCGGCACCGGTGGGCCTGAACAGCACCGTTCCCCCGGTCACATTATTGCTGGCCGGTCGAACGTAGAAATCGGCATAGGTTACGCTGCCGCCCCGGTAGAGATGCAGCAGCGAGGTACCGCTCATTTCAAATTCGGAGCCGGCGTTGGTGATTTCGAGCATGCCCCGGGTAGTGGTGGCGGCACGACCGCGGATGCGGACCTCGCCGCCGGTCTGGCGGTAGACCAGCGAACCGGATACGTTCAGGGTACTCCGGCGAATCTGCCCGTTGACATCGAGCAATCCACCGCTTACGACGATTTCCGGGGTTCCCGCGCTGGCATATTCAATGTCGTTGTTGTTGTTGTTGGCCGGATTCCCTACCCGTACGGTTCCGTCAGCCAGCTCCAGCCGACCTCGCAGAATCAGATCGGCGGCGTTGTTGTTGGTATAACCAATCCGCACATCGGCGGTGGCGTTATTGACTACCAGGGCAGCGGTACTCGGGATGGTGAACGTCGTTGCGGTGTTGGTAAGCGTTAAAATACCGCCTCGCGTAATTTCAAAAGTACCGTTGGTAAGAGCCAGAGCGCCGGAGGGGGCCGTGATGGAGCCGCTGTTGCTGAACAGAAGCCGGGGCGACTGTGAGCTGCCTTTGTCCACTTCCAGTCGGCTGAAGGTATTCGTGCCCGTACCGGAGTATTCGGCGTTGTCCGTACCCAGGAAGGTGAGTTCAATGGTACGCGCCGTGCTGTTGTTCAAGGCGAGGGTACCGTTGTTGACCAGACTCCCGTGCAGGTTCAGGAAGTGAACCCGATTGGCGCTGTTGTCATAAAAACCGATCTGGGCTCCGCTGGCGATGGTGGTGTTTCCGAAGATGGTTACTTCACGATTGTTCGAGCCGTTGAAACGGTACCGAAGGCTGCCGGAGTTGACACTCAGATTGCCGTTGACGGTGAGCGAGGCGGATGCACCGTCGCCAACACGGGTTTGGCGGTTGAGATCCGTTCCGGAAACGGTAACATCGTTGAGAACCGTCAGGTCCAGGTTCGGCAGGGTGATAAAAGAGCCCGCTCCGCCCGTGTTGACCTCGGTCTGCAGATTGAAGTAGGTGTCGATGGTGGCAATATCGACCGATGATACCGGTATGGTGTAGTTGGAGCCGGTCCGGTAGTATACCACGGTTCCGTTGTTGAGAAAATCGCCGAAGTCGCCCCCGGGGAAATAGGAGGCCCCGATGCGAAGCGTGCCGTAGGTAGGACCGTCAACCACGCCGAGGGTGTGGCCGTTGGTGGCGGCGATGTCCAGGGTACTGCCGTCCAGCACCCGCAGAATGGCGGACAGGGCATCATCGCTGTTGATGGTGACGGTGTTGCCGTTGCCTACCACGGCGATGGTATTGGCGCCCGGCACCGAGGAAGCGATGGTTGAACCGGTATGGCTGTCGAGGCACCAGGTTGAAAGGGTAAACCAGTCGGAATCAGCACAGCTGTAGTAGATATCCAGGCTGCCGAAGGGGTTGATGACGTTGATATCGGCAGTGGAGTAATCGCCGGTGATGGCCCCCTCGTACAATACCCCGTCGAAGGTGATAATGCGATTGGTCTGATCAACGGATGCCGGTGTGTTTACAGCCCAGGTATTCGTAGAAAGGTCGTATCGACCCGGGACCAGCTCTGCCGGGGTCACATTTGCGCCGAGGTCGGCACTCAGGTACTCAAAGGTGAACGATACCTTGGCCGCACCCAGATCAAAGCCCGAATCGGTGGCTTTCCAGTAGTAATTCAGCGCATAGGTATTGTCGGTTATGGCAGGGATGGAAGCGTCAACGGGTTTGATGTTGACCGAGCCGAAGGTAGTGGGATTCACATCCAGAGCAAAAACAGCCGGTGTGTATTTGGTACCCGCACCTACCGGCCAGGTAAAGGTCAGCTCGTTGTCAAAGATTTTGGTCACCCCGCCGGCCGAAGCCGTGCCGTTGGTCCGGATGTAGCGATCGGCCGTGGCGCCGGTGATGGCCGCACCCCCGCTGAGGGTGAGCAGGTTCCCGGCAATATCGAGTATGCGTTGCTGCGTACCGGTACCGGTAAAGGTGAGGGTACCGTCTACCTGCAGATTGGCCGCGGTGGCGAACGTCACATTGGTTGCTGTGGAGGTCAGTTCCAGATTGCCGAAGCGACCGCTGCCGTTGCCCGTTATGGTTCGGTTGCCGTTCGGATTCAGCTGCATTTTACCTGTGCCCAGGTGCACGCCCGACATGGCCAGCGCCCCGTTGACCTCTACCGTTTTGCCCCCGTCGTCCAGCGTCCCGCTGGTAAAGGTCAGATCGTTCCTGACCACCAGCGAACCGGCCGCTCCGGCAACACGCAGGGTATCGGCCGACTTATCGATGGTGGTGTTGAACAGTCCGCCGTCGGAAATACTCCCGTCCAGGGTCAGCAGCTGCTGGCCCGAACCGTTGAAGGTTGTGGTGTTGGAGTTAGGATCGTAGGTGGCGCCGGATGCAAGGGTAAAATTGCCCCCGACTGAAACAGCATGATTCGAGGTTGCCTGAAACACCCCGCTTTGCACCGTGAGGTTATTAAGCACCGTGAGTGGTGCATTCAGACGCACATCGGCCGATCCGCCCCCGGTCTTGATGGTCGTTACGTTGTAAAAGGGTGCCGTAGAATCCACCGTGAAGTTGGTCGAGCCGTTGGTGGCAATGAACTGCCAGCTGCCCCCGGTGATGTTGTAGTTGATGGGATCCATGCGAAAGTCGATGGTAGTACCCCCCACACCGGACGGCTGGGTCACGATGACCTCCCCGCCCGACATCGTGATGGAGTTGTCGGCAAACGGCAGACTGAACCGACCCGCCCCTCCGCTTTCGCCATCCCCATCGGAAATAATGGTCCCGCCTGTAATCACGAAAGCAGCACGGTGCACCCCGGCAAATCCGGTTGTTCGCAGGGTTGAGGTCCTCAATGTGCCACCCTCCACAACGATCTCAGCGTCAGAGCGATAAATGACTCCCGCAGAATCACGGGTGTTCAACGTCCCGGCAGAGACTCTCAGGTTTCCGATAACGGTGAGCCCGGTATTTCCGGTTGCTGAACTGCCACCCGGACTGCCTGCTGTAAGGGTAGCAAAAACCGTGGCCCCATCGATCCACAATGAGGCGTTCCCGTTGATGAAATAGTCGTTCCCGCCCTCCGTCAGGCTCTCGATTTCAATATTGCTGGTCAGTCGGAGGGTACCATTCTGTATAAACAGGGCTTTGTCGCTGGTGGGATTATCCCCGGCGCCAATCGACTGATTGTTGCGACCAAACAGCCTGAAATTGGCGGTATTGGTGGAATTGACGGTCAGCACATTGGTCTGATCGATACCCTTATCTACAATCAACCGATAGAAAATGGTCGATCCGAAGGCATCAATCTTGTTATTTTGTGCCCCGGTGAAGCGGACTTCGGCGCGACCCTGGTTGCTGTCTGACAGGTAATTGGGTCCGGCCATCCTCGACATGAGAAATGAACCGTTATTCACCAGGTCGCCCCCGATGGAAATGCTGTTATTTACATCAGCTGCAATGGTTTGCCAGGTACTCTGAGCGCTGATGGTCACGTTGTTCCCAACGGTCGTGGTTCGCGCTGTGGTATTGTTTCCCGTCTGAAACGTAAGCGTTCCGGCCCCGGAGTGCTGCAGGGAAAGGTCGTTAAACACCTCCAGATCTGCCGCCTGGGTGAAGGTATAGTTGGTGGCGGTCTCGTTGCGAAGAATAAGATTCCGGTAGGTCGGAATATCGGTGGGCAGGGTTACGCTGCCTTGCTGGTAATAGGCTACCGTGCCACCGGTTTCAGCAGTGAAATAGTTGTAAAAGGTAGCGGGGAAGTAGGCGGTGTTGGTTGAACCGGTGACCACAAAGCGCGTCCGGACCGTTCCGCCACCGTTGAGTGTGGTGAGTCGACCGGCGGTAAAATTGGCAAAATCCAGAAATCCTCCGGCTTCCACGTTGATGCGGTAGCCGTTGGTTGGCAGGTTGGCCGTAAGCGTGAGGGTTCTGCCGTTGAGCACTACCAGGCTGTCGAATCGCGAGGGGGATACCGAGCCGGTGAGGGTGGTGCCGGAGGGATCGGTGGTCCAGATGTTGGCATCGCTCCAGTTGCCCGACTGATACGAATAAATGGTATTGCCACTGTTGCGGGGGGCTACGGAGACCATATGGGCGACCCAGGGGCGACTTTCGGAAACGGAGGCGTTCCGGTTACCGGTATTTCCTGCCGTAGCCCGACTCTCCGCGGCAGCCATTACATTCAGATTGTTATTGATACCACCGGATGTACTCAGATTTTGCAACTGCGTCATCCCTGCCGGGGTGGTAAGACTGTTCCTCCTGCGTGCGGCATAGAAACCGAGAATAACCGAATTATCGGTTTCAGTGTCTACGGAAAGGGCTGTGGCTGCATTACTCGATCCATTGTTCGCAGAAAAGATCAGTTCAACACTGGCCGGATTGGCATTGCGGTATACAACGATAGTGCCGGCATTTCGGGCGTTGGCAGAACTGTTAAACTGGTACGTAGCCGGATCGCCCGACCGGTAGACCCGATAAAAAAGCGCCTGGGTTACGTTATTGCCCTCATTGGTACGAACAATTTCTATCCAGCCGTCATCGGTAGGCGTGATGGTAACATTTCTGCGCCAGCTGACCGAAACAATAATGAGGTCCTCCGCTTGCATTCCCCCCGGTAGTGAGAGGGTAATGGAGCTGGTATTGCTGCCACCGGAACTGTTGCTCGTTGATCCCACCAGCGTGGGCGACTGGGCCAAAGCGGGCACAGCAAGCAACGCAAATAACATTCCAAAGAGCAGTATCCGGACGGATAGCTGACCTGGTCGACAAGCAGAGACTAAAAAAGTGAGGTTCTTCACTTACAGTTGAATGAAACGAAACTGACGGATAAGTAAACACACGGACTTAAAAGCAGCTGACCCCCCGTCTGCTAAAACTAATTCAACTAAAAGTACCTATTTAGCCTCTTAAAAATGGATTTTTTGAGAAACCCTAATGCTTCCGTACATCGGTGCAGCAAAGAACAGACTGCACCGATGCTTCAAGTATATAAGCGACTAACTAACAATAAGTTAAGCCACTTTATTTTTATAAATTTTTTCTAATGAAATTATGTTTTTTTTGTTAATTAGTCCTCCACAAGGTCGAACCCCTGATTCACGCCTTTCTCAACAGCCGGAATTCCGTACTGCATCCAGACCGGCGCCGGCGCATCCATCAGATAATGATCAAAGAATTGCTGCATGCGTCTGGACAGGTCCTTACGGTTGACACGCTCGCGTAAATTGTGGGCCTCACCGTTGTAGTTAAGCATCCAAACCGGTTGATTAAGTCGTTTCAGGGCCACAAAAAACTCAATCCCCTGATACCAGGGAACGGCCCCGTCGGCATCGTTGTGCATCATCAGCAGCGGAGTGCGCACCCGGTCGGCAAAGAATATGGGGGAGTTTTCAACATAGTACAGCGGTCGCTCCCACAGCGTGCCACCGATCCGACTCTGCGTCCGTTCGTACTGAAACTGCCGGTTCAGTCCGCTGGCCCAGCGAATTCCGCCATAGGCGCTGACCATGTTGGAAACGGGCGCACCCGCCATAGCGGCGGCAAACATATCGGTACGGGTGATGATATGGGCAATCTGATACCCTCCCCAGCTCTGCCCCTGCAGGCCAATGCGGTTTCGGTCTACAAATCCACGGTCGAGCAGGTGCAGGGTCATCCCAATGACGGCGTCCTCCGCACTCCGACCCGGATTCCCCTCTTTGTACACGATATCCGGCATGGCTACGATGTAGCCCCTGCTGGTGTAAAAGGCGGGCGTGATGGTCGAGGCCGACGGGGCCGGGGCCCGATAACTGTGCAGGCGATCGGAAGTGCGCTCGTAGAAGTACACAATCATCGGATAGGTCCGGGATGGATCGAAATTTTCGGGCGTGTACAGCAGTCCTTCCAGCTCTACCCCGTCAAGGCTGTTGAACGTGAACAACTCCACATCCCCCCACCGGTAGCGATCCTGCTGGGGATTGGCGTGGGTGACCCTGTCAAACGTACTAAAGCGGCCGTCGGTAATGTACACATCGGGAAACCGCTGAAATGTACTCTTCCGGATGGTCCATACATCGGCCTCACGGGCTTTGGTGATCCCCATCGCCATAACGTCATCCCTCCACAGCTGATTCAGTGCTGCCTGCCGGCGTGCGATGGTGGTCTGATACACCCCGGCCGACTTATCCTGATGATGAAATGCGCTCAGCCATGCGCGACCGTCCGGAATGTGGCGGGCATCCTCATCAGCCGTGATCAGCCGGAAGGTAATCTGTGCGGCACGACCTTCACCCCGGGTGAGCATAAACGGCTCCGCGGTGGCAGTCGGGTCGAAAACCCACAGATCGTAGCGGTCGCGGATAATGAGCTGCCGGTCGCCGGCGGTCCAGCCTTCCAGCCCGTACGGTGAGGCAAAATTGGGCACATCGTTAAGCTCATCGGAAAACGAAACCTGCATGTCGCCGGTGAGATCCCGGCGGGTACCGGTTTCAAACTCGTAGGTCATCCACCGCTGCGATTCCAGGTCGAACCAGACCAGAAATCGGCCTTCCGGCGAGAGCGATCCGGAGGCGCGCACATCCCGGGCGATGGGAATTCGCACGCCGGTGTGCACATCTACCCGATACCAGTCGGCCGGCACGGGAAAGCCTTCCCACTGCACCCGGTACTGGTTATGCCGGTCCTGCACGCCAAACCCATAGCGGGCATCACCGCGGTCAGGCACGGTAACCGACTCCAGATCGGGGTCTTCCAGCACGGTAAACATATCCTCACTGATGTGCCAGACTACCTGATAGGTTTGCCTGCGAAGCTGATTCAGACGGGCCAGCTGCACGGTCTGCAGGGTAACATCCTGCCAGTTCCACACATCCACCTCGGCGATATCGATGGCGGCAACGGTGGTATCCCGCTGCATGGGTACGGGGGCGGTACCGAAAAACAGGCGCTCGCCGTTGTGGGAAAACCGGGGCGAGGCATGCTCGTTAATCATCCATCCTTCGGCAAGCCATGAGGAGGCCGTATCAGCCAGCACCCGGGCCTGCTCCATGCCCTGTTGCCAGAAGTATACACGGTAGTACGAGGGAGCCTCCTCGTCATCCCGGTCGGCACGGCCGGTGGAGTCCTCAGCGGTGCTGTCCGATGGCGCTGCAGGCAGGGCCAGGAAGGCAATCCGGGTTGCGGTGGTGTCCATAGCCAGGGAGCGATACTGCTCCAGGCCGCTGCTCACGGAGGTAGTCTGCATGCCGGAGAGCTCCAGGACGTGAACCCCGGCCGTGCTCAGGGAGTCTTTGTCGAGCGTGGTGTATACCAGTCGCTCCCCGAAGCCGGTGAAATAGTAATCATCCACATACGGAATGACCCGTTCCTCGCCGGTAGACAAATTCCGGACCACCAGATCGTTCTCGGTCAGCTCGCGGGTCGTGGACAGGCTGCTGCCGGCCGGGGCACCGGCGACTGCCGACACGCCGGCAGTGGACTCCGGGACAGCACCGGTTGCCGCTTCTCCTTCACCTGACTCTGCACCTGAAGAATCCGCCGGGGCTTCATCCTCGAGGTCACGGTCGTAGCGGAAGGCCAGCCACGGGCCCGACTTCTCCGGCATTTTATAAGAATCGACCTCGGCGAAGGTTTCCATCGCACCGGTTTCCAGGTTATAAATGGCCAGGGTGTCATCGAAGACATCGGACGGACGTTTACCGTCGATGCGGGCCTGTCGCTGGTCGGCATACAGCGGATCAATCATAAAGACCAGAAAATCGCCGTCGGGGTTCAGCTGAAACGACCGCCCGCGGGGCAGCATCACCTCATCGTTGTTGCCGAGGTTGCGCACCACCAGGTTCCCGTCGCCCTCCTGCGGATTCAGCGCGTAAATGAGGTGGCTTCCGGAGGGTGTGAGAACGGCACCGCTGACCGACCGCCACTGGTCGAAGTCGGCATGATCCAGGGCTTGTTTCTGGTCGGAAGAGAGGGTTTGACCGGTAGCGCTGCAGCTGACCAGCAAAAGCAGCAGGGGTAGAAATGCAATTCGTTTGAGCATGATAGTGCGATTGGGACCTTGGTTGTGAATCTTCGCAATCTATCAGCCCCCGGGCAGGAAAGCAACCACGGTTTTCCGGTCCGGACGGGTGACCCGGGGAGGGTGCCGCACGCCCGGCGACGTTGGCACAGGCACAGCGACGAACCAATCTCGCGCCGGCCCGTGAGCTAAAGCAGACCAGTGCAAATACGGGGAGGGTGCCGCACGCCCGGCGCGAGATCGGTCACAGAAGGAAGCCACTTCGCACCCGAAAGCCGGCACACCTGTTACACGCCCGGCGCGAGATCGGTCACAGAAGGAAGCAACTTCGCACCCGAAAGCCGGCACACCAGTTTCGTCGCGCCTGGCACCGAAGCGATTCGTCGGGGAATGACAGCAGCAGGATCGGCTACAGAGTCTGCCCGGAAGCCTGCCGTTTCCGTGCTACGGTATGCCAGATTACGGCCAGCACCACCATCCCCATTCCGGGAAGCCAGATACCCGGCTCAATGAAAAACGCCAGAAACAGGCAGCCGAACAGCCCGAGCACCGGTATAATCCGCGGGTATAGCCGCAGCTCGCGGGGCAGAAACAGCGCCGACAAATTAGTAATGGCGTAGTAGATCAGCACCGTAAAGGCGCTGAACGACCAGGTGAAGACCACATCGCCGCTCAAAACAAGCACACCAATAATCAACCCCGTTGTCCACACAGCGACCACCGGACTCTGCGAACCAGCGTGCACGGCACCCAGCGCGTGAGGCACATCCCGTCGGCGGGCCATACCCAGCAAGACACGGGAGAGTCCCAGCAGCAGGTTCAGCAACACCCCCAGCATGGCAGTTATAGCGGCCAGACTCACCACCGCTGCAATCCCCGGAACCTCCAGCGACCGGGCCGCAATCAGCAGGGGCGCCGCCTCGGCATTGACAGACGCTGCAAAGTCCTGCACGCCCATCGCCTGTATGGCGGTCAGCGAAACAGCCAGATACAGCACCACAATGCTGATCATGGCCAGGATAATGGCCCGGGGAATGGTCTTCCGGGGCTCGGCAACTTCCTCGCCGAGGGTTGCGATGCGGCCATAGCCGGTGTAGGCTACAAACATGAGCGCCGAACCGTACAGAATCCGCCGCCAGTCGGTATCATCGAAGGTGGCCTGAAGCGGGTCGACCGGCAGCCCGTTCGACCACAGCCCGGCGCCAACCAGGGCCGCCAGACCCAGCAGGGTAACGCCCACAATTACGGTATTGGCAATATTACTTCGTTGAATTCCCCCGGAAACCAGCCAGGTCATCACCGCCAGCAGGGCGAGTCCGGCTCCTGCATGCACCCATCGACCAGCATCCACATCCAGGGCGTAGAACACATACCCAACACAACCCAGCACCGCCGTAGCCGCGGAAGCGGATTTCGCAATCATGAACATCCAGCCGGCGGTGAACCCGAAATACGATCCCAGAAATCGGTATCCGTACTCGTATGTGCCCCCGCTGACGGGATGTGCCGCGGCCAGCTGGGCACTGCTGAGTCCGTTGAATGTAGCCAGCAGGGCCGCAATGGCGATGGCCAGGATGATACCAGTGCCGGCAACCTGGGTGGCAATGGCAATACTCACGAATATTCCGGTTCCGACGATGGAGCCCAATCCCATAAGTACCGCCCCCGGGGTTTTGATAACGCGTTGCAGGGCTGCAGGATTGGGTTGGGTTGCCATGGCTAATCGGTTTGTGTCTGGTTACTTCCTTTGAGCATCCAATGCAGCATCTGCCGGTAATCAGGCTCCTTGCCGTACATCATCATGCCTGCGGCAAAGATACGTCCTGCAGCTACACGCAGCAACCAGGCCGTGACCGCAAGCAGGGCAATGGCCAGAACCGGCTCCCACCAGGATACACTGGTAAGGACCATACGGGCAGGAAGCACGGCATAGGAAGTCAGCGGAAAAATGGACAGCAGCTGCATGGCAACGGTATCCGGGTTTACCAGAGCCAGAAACGCCAGCATCACCGGAAACATCGGCAGAAACATAAAGCCGGACTTGGTGGAGGTATTCGGGTCGTCAATGGTGGCGGCAACGCCGGCCAGAAAGGCGTTCCACATCAGCGTGCCGATGAGGGCCATAAGTACGAAGGTCACCAAAAACAAGGGATTGATCAGGGCCAGGGTCTGGTGAACCGGAGCGCCGAACCAGGCCAGTGCGATGATACCGAAGACCCCGATGGCGCCATAAAAGGCCACGTAGGCCAGCCCGACCCCGGTAATACCCAAAATCTTACCATCGATCCAGGTCTGTGGTGAGATGGCCGAGAGTACCTGCTCGGTGATGCGTTGCTGTTTCTCGGCCGTAATGGCAGTGAACTGATAGGCAAAACCCATAAAAACAGCCATAAGGAGCAGGGCGATGGCGCCTCCGGCCAGGAATTTATCTGCCAGCGAGGCCACCTCGCCCGAGTCAAACTCGCGACTGAGGTCGACTTCGGCGGTGAGGTCGGTATAGATGGCGGCGTCCAGACCCAGCTGTTCGAGTTTGTAGCCCGACCGAAGTTCATTCAGGTGGGTCTGTAGCTGCATGATCCAGGCACGATCGCTGTTGGTGCGTATGGTCGCCTCCCTGTCGCTGATAACAGTCAGAATTCCGTCGAACTCGCCACCCATGAGCAGGCTATTCAGGCTGTCGGCCGGTAAAGCCGAACGATCTTCAAACCGGATTGCCGTGATCTCGAAGCCTTCCTGGTTAAAAGGACCGTATGCGCTGACGGCAACTACCGGGGTTTCGGCGGCCTGACTGCCGGCCCAGGAACCGACCACTCCTCCGATGAGCCCGAAGAAGGCAAAAAAGGCAAAGCCTTTGACCAGGTCCATCCATTTGAAAAACCGGTTAAACTCCCATACCGTGACGTTTTTGGTGATTTCCCAGATACTATGCTTCATCGCTGCCTCCGTTGTTGACTCCAAAACTCTGAATAAAAATATCGTGCAGGTTAGCCTGGGTTGTCCGCAGGGTATCCACGCTTCCGGCCCGGGTCAGCACCTCCAGAACCTGGTTCAGGGGTACACCGGGACGCGGCATGACCACCCATTGTCCGGTTGTGACGTCCTGTCGGGCGTCGAGTTGGGTTGAAGCGGAAAGCAGCTCGGGGTGGCTGAGCTGCGTGAAGGTAACCTCCAGTTTCTGTCCGTCGCCCATTCGGGTTCGCAGCTCGTCCATGGTTCCGCTCATGAGCTCGCGACCGCCGGACAGCAGCAGGATGCGGTCGGCGATGCGTTCCACCAGCTGCATCTGGTGAGCACTGAGCAGGATGGTGGTCCCCTCGTTGCGCAGCTCACGAATCAGATCGGAGATGACTTCCTGGTTGATGGGATCAAAACCGGAAAAGGGTTCGTCCAGAATGGCGAAGTCCGGTTTGTGCATGATGGCCGCGATGAACTGGATTTTTTGCTGGTTCCCTTTTGAAAGTGTGGAGACCTTATCGGCGGCGCGGTCGGCCAGAGCGAAACGCTCCAGCCACTGTCGGGCAACGGCACGACCCCGGACAGGGTCCATACCGCGCAGAGAGGCCAGATAGACGAGGGTTTTCAGAATGGGGGTATCCTGGTAGACGCCCCGCTCTTCGGGCAGATAGCCGATGCGGGTGCGCAGCAGTTCACCCGCTTTGAGCAGGCTTTCGCCGTAGCGGATGGTTCCGGCATCGGGCTGGAGCAGCTGCAGAATCATCCTGACCGAGGTGGTCTTTCCGGCACCGTTGGGACCGAGCAGGGCGAATATCTCGCCGGGCTGTACGGCAAAGGAAAGCTGATCAACGGCCTTCACCTTGCTGAATTGCTTGGTTACGTTGGAGAAGGTTATCATGGCATTTTGGCAGTGTTAAGGGAGAAATCCGTGCAAAAGGATTGCAGGGCAGTGGATAAATCGACACCGGTTACCGTGGTTCAACGACCTGCGGTACACTTTACGTTGAGGCAGACCACCGCTACGATGCAGCCGCGAAACAGTTACATCGGGGGCAGATTTCATGGAGGCCAGCTATCACGGGGGGCAGCTTTCATAGGGGCCAGCTTTCATCGGGTCAGCCTTCACCGGCGGCAGCTCATCGGCGGCCGTTTTCATCGGCGGCAGCTATCACGGGGCTAGCTTTCATCGGCAGCCTTCACTGGGGCCAGCTATCATCGGCGGCCGTTTTCATCGGCGGCAGCTTCCGTATCTCACTGCGGGCGGATTATAAAACGTCGGACGGCCCGGAGCCTGGGCCACTGTCAGCCCTTCTTCTGCCGGGAGCAGGTCCGGGGCTGAACCGGACCCGCGTCAAAGACTACCAAACCTCACTGCGCCAGTATTTCGGCGGACGATCAGCGCGTACTTCCAGGGTAAGAATATCCCGGTACTGCAGCCCGTTGCGGTCGGTCGAGGTGACCTGAATGCGATGCACTCCCTCGCCAAGCGCCGGCAGTTGAACCCGCCACAGATGCATGTTACGGTCAGCCACAGACGACTGCGGTCGTGGCGCAGCGGGACCGTTGCTTCTACCCTGAAACAGCTCAAAGCCCTGGGCCTGCTCATCGCCCGAAGTACTTTGAATGGCGTAACGGGCTACGGTGAGCTGGCGCTGCGTAGCAAAGGGGTCCGACCACTCCGCGCCGATGCGGGCCGCCTCGCCCTGTCCCTGCTGGGTTCGTTCCAGGGCCAGCACCCTTCCGTCAGGCAGACGGGCCTCAACCACGGTCTCGGCCGAGCCGAGCCAGACGTTGGCGGTCAGCCATACGCCTCCATCGCGCTGAAAATCATCCGGGTGTACGATGCGTGTATCCGGCAGGTCATGCACCGAGAACGGGGGTACCTCGCCCCGCTCCGCAGCCGGTTGACGGACCCATTCCATGATGGACGTAAACCAGGACCGATATTCCGGTGTGCTAACGCTCACCCATTGTCCGCGATCCTCACCCAGTCGCGCACCGATATAGCGTTCCCGGTACGTGGTACCGTCGAAATCCAGGCGGAGGTAGCCCATGGGAGCGCCCATGCGCTGCAGCGACATAGGCACGCCGTCAACGCTGAAATCGCCCTGAAACCAGGCACCGGAGCCGGCGCCGGCAATGATGTGGCGAAAAGGCAGCTGCGTCACCCCAACGGAGGCTTCCCAGCCTTCAAACGACTGTCCCGGAGCGTGGTTTTCGGTGGTGTGGGTGTGGCCGGACAGGGAAAGCGCCGGACGGCCCTCGAGCAGGGCATAAATCCGTGGCAGGTCGTCGGTCTGGTGCTGGTTGCTGCCCGCATCCACGAAGGACACGAAGGGAATATGATGGGCGAGGACAATGAGACGGTCTTCCGGGGTGTGCTCCAGCAGGGCCTCCAGCCAGAGGAGCTGGTCTTCGGTGAGCCGACCGTTGTAATTAGGACGACGCTCCGGGTCGCAGTTGAGCCGGCCCCGGGCGAAATCCTCTTCGGTACACGGATAAAACACGTTGTCCAGCACTACGAAAAGGACCTCGCCCTGCTCAAAAGCATAGTAGTTCGGACCGTAGAGACGGCGCCAGGAATCGGCTTTGTCGGCGTTGGTACGTGCATCGAAATCAAAATCATGGTTGCCGATAACCAGCCATTGCGGCGCTCCCAGTCCGCCGCCCAGCTCCAGCAGCCGGTCGAGCAGGCCGAGGTCGTCACCCACCACATCACCCAGGTAGAGCAGGCAGTCGTTTTCAGTAAGACCGGCCCGGGCGATGTCGGTCAAGGCCCCGTCACGCAGAAAGCTGATCTGCTCATTGGAGTAGGTCTGGGTGTCGCCCAGCACCGCGCAGGTGAATTGCTGCGATGCGGCCTGCGTTCCGCCCTCCGTGCGGGTCAGGGGAAAGTCAACCGTTGCCGGCGCCGGACCGGTGGGCGGGAGTCCGCCGAAACGCATTTCGTAACCGGTGCCTTCAGGTTTATGGATGTAGAAAAATTGGGGTACGTTGCGGTGATCGGTGGGAACGCGCCATCCGCCGGGCTGCACGATGCTCAGATCCCGGTTGGCGATGAGGGCGATGGTGTAGGTACCGTCGGCCGCCGTACGCACCACCTCCCGACCGTTGGAAACCAGCACGTTGGCCACGCCGTCCTCGCCTGCATCGTACACACCGTTGGCGTTGAGGTCGTGGAAGACCCGCCCCTGCACGGTGGAACCATCGGGCGAGGTCCCGCTGACGGCCTGTGCGCGGGAGGTACTCAGCCAGGCGGCCAGCAGCAGGATGATGAGCAAAACGGCACGACGGAGCGCCTCTTCAAGCCAGTGGGGTTCCTGTGTGGGGTGGGAGGAGGGTGTGGCGGTATGTTGCATGATTCAATGACGTAAATTCGTGGTTGACAGTCGGCCCGGATTACGAACGACTGCTGCTTGCATGACCGTCTAAGTTAGGGATATTGCATGACGCACGGATTAACACTGTGTAAAAACAGGATAGTTTCAATACATTCTGAAAAACCACGAACCTACATCGCTATAGCTATGACTGATATCAGGCACCTCATAATTTCGTTGCTCCGGCTGCGTAATTGCGAACATCCTTTATCCGGGGTATCCCGGCTGCACCACGGCAATTCCGGCTCGACTTGGCTGCAGAGCCCGTTGAACCCGTTGGTGTGGGTATCCCGGCTGCGTAACCGCATCACAACCTGCGCCGGGGCACTCCTGCTGGCGGCCCTGTTCACCGCCACGGTCGTTGTACCGGCGCAGGCCCAGTCGGCCGCTTTCCCCCTGCCCGACCGGCCCACCGATGCCCTCACCGGAAGCGAGCTGGAGCCCGTGCTCCGCACGATGTCGCTCACCGACCGTGAAAATCGCATATTCTCGGAAATAACGGCAGGCAACGTGCCCGGTTTCCTGCGTTCACTCACGACCGTGACCACCTCGCGCACCCTGAATGGCACCGAATACACCCTGACCTACCACGTAACGCCGGACTACCTGGCCCTGGGCAGTGACGATGACTACTTCCTGATGCCTATGACACCGGTGCTGGCCCAGCGCCTCGCCAATGCCATCGGGTTCACCCTGCCCACCCGTCGGATGGTCGACCAGATCTGGCAGGCCGCCCCGCTCAAACTCAACCCCCAGCCCATTCCCCCCTCCGACCAAATGACCACCATTCCGGTCATGTTCACGCACAACAACACGGTGCAGGAGCAGCGCAACACCCACCTCTCCGGGCAGCCGTTGGGCACCCTGGTGGCTGGTCATAAAAAAGATGTCATCCTCTCCAACCGGATTTACAACCAACCCGCGCCCCGTCGGGTAGTCATCTACGGCTGGCACTACCAAAGCGGGAGTCCCATCCAACCCCTGTACAGCGGCCATCATGAGTTCTATGCCGATTATAGCCACGGAATCCGGGCGGTGCTGGACACGGTACTAGTCAATGATGAGGCCGTACATATAGATGCTGTGCTGCAAGATCCGGTGCTTCATGAACTGCTCAGCGATGAAGGCGTCATCGAGCTGCCGTTTTATCCCCTGGAGACCACGGCCACCGTGCCCGACAGCTGGGGTGCGGTACAGGAAAGTGCTACCTCGCTGCGCGTAACGCTGCCTGCCACCAGCGGCATTGAACAGTATCGGGTGCATCTGAGCGCTGATGGCGTGGAAACGGACCGCACCGAGACCCTGCCCGCTGATAACCTCCTGATTGAGGGCCTGACTGCCGGGGAGCCCGTTTTCATCCGGCTGCAAGCCGTGACCGACCACGCCGGACCCTACTCCGAGATGCTGGGCGTGCTTCCGGCCACCAACGAGCGAAGTATGCTGCTGGTCAACGGATTCGATCGGGGCATCACCGGGAACACCCGCGATTTTGTACGTCGTTACCTGCCCGGGCTTGTCGGACAAGGGTACCGTGTGGATTCGGCCACCAATGAAGCCATAGCCGATGGACGTGTTGATTTGAATGCGTATAACCTCGTAGTCTGGATTTTGGGCGCCGAAAGTACCGCGGATCACACCTTTACTCCCGCGGAACAGTCGCGCGTGAAGGCATTTCTGGACGAAGGTGGCAATCTGCTGGTCAGCGGATCGGAGCTGGCGTGGGACCTGGACCACCGCGGCAGCACCACCGATAAAGCGTTCCTGTCAGACTATCTCAAAGTCGCCTACGCCGCCGATGCCCCGGGAAACCAGTCGAGCACCTGGTATCAGGTTCAGACTGCGGCCGGAAGCGGATTCCCATCCTTCAGCAGCCTGCGTTTTGACGATGGGAGTCAGGGCAGCTGGAATGTGAGCTGGCCGGATGTATTTCATGCGCGCGAGGGCGGCCAGGCCCTGCTGGCGTACCAGGGCGCAGCCTCGCCGAACATCGCCGCTGTGGGCTACAAAGGTTCCTTTCCGGGCAGCGCATCCGGGAATGTGGGATCGGTCATCACCATGGGCTTCCCTATCGAAACCGTGTATCCATCCTCAGAGCGTTACGCGCTGCTGCAGGCCCTGGTGGAATGGATCACCCCGCCGATGGTGAGCGTGGATGAAGCTCCGGACGTCCTGCCTGTGGCCTTACGGCTCGACCCCAACTACCCGAACCCCTTCAACGCCCAAACCCGCTTTCGCTATCACCTCCCGCGCGACAGCCATGTGGAGCTCACCATCTACAATCCGGCCGGCCAGCGTGTACAGCAACTGGAAAACGGATATAAGTCGGCCGGCATCCACGAAGTTAGCTGGAATGCCGGCCGGCTGGCCAGCGGCGTATACATCAGTATGCTCTCCGCCGGCGGGGAAACGGTGCAGCGCAGTGTGCTGCTGGTCAAATAGCGCTATTTAATCAGCATCATGGAACGGGTCTGTGCCATGCCATTGATTCGTAACGTGTACAGATAGATACCCGTTGGCAGCTGACCTGCATCGAAATCAACGGTTTGATAATATTGCATTTACACCAGCCGCCGGATGACATCGAAATACTTGAACGGCGGGTAGCGAAACGCCAGATCCACCAGCGTGGGCGTGGTCATCACACTGCGCTGATGACTGAAGGCCAGGAAACTGTCCTTGCCATGATACCGGCCCATACCGCTGTTCCCCACCCCGCCGAAGGGCAGATAGTGATTGGCGATGTGCATGATGGTGTCATTAATGCAGCCTCCGCCGGAACTGGTACGCTCCAGCAAGGCCTCGCCACGGTCAGCCTCGCCAAAATAATACAGGGCCAGCGGTTTTTCGCGGGCGTTGACAAAAGCAATGGCCTCATCGAGGTGATCAAAGGGCAGTACCGGCAGTACGGGACCGAAAATTTCATCCTGCATCACCGGCGCATCCGGGTCGACCTCATCCAGTAAGGTCGGGGCGATGTAGCGGTCGGTCCGGTCGGTCTGCCCGCCAAACCGCACCGTACCCTGCCCCAGGTACCCCGACACCCGGTCGAAGGCCGCCTCGTGCACCATCCTGCCGTAATGGTCGCTGTGCCGGGGATCATCCCCGTGCATCTCGCGAACGGCCCTGGTAAACTGGTCAACAAAATCCGTCTTGACGTCCGCATGCACCAGGGCGTAGTCCGGCGCGATGCAGGTCTGTCCGGCGTTGATGGTCTTCCCCCAGGCAATGCGCCGCGCGGCTACCTCGATGTCGGCGCTGCGGTCAACAATACACGGGCTCTTCCCCCCCAGCTCCAGCACCACCGGGGTCAGGTGCTGCGAGGCGGCCTTCATCACCACCTTGCCCACGGCCGAACTCCCGGTGAAAAAAATCAGATCAAAGCGCCGGCTCAGCAAAATCTCGTTGGTAGGCCGACCGCCCTGCACCACGGTAACATGGCCCGGATCAAAGACCTCCCCAACCAGCTCTTCCACGACGCGGGCGGTTGCCGGCGCATCGGGCGAGGGTTTCAGGATGGCGGTGTTTCCGGCCGATACCGCACCAATCAGCGGATTCAGCACCAGTTGAAACGGATAATTCCACGGGGCAATGATGAGGGTAGTTCCCAGAGGCTGGTAGTGCACCGAGGCTGTGGACGGAAGCAGGTGGACCGGCACAGCAGCACGCCGGGGTTTCATCCAGCCCGGAAGCTGCCTTCGATGCAGCTGAATCTCCTGCTGTACGATGCTGATTTCGGTGAGGTAACTCTCCTCATACGACTTGCGGAGATCCTGGCGCAGCGCCGCGGCGATTACCTCGCGCCGACGGGTTATGGCCTGTCCGAGTCGTTCCAATGCCTGCTGCCGGTACGCCACGGACCGGGTATGTCCTTCGGAAAAGAACCGGTGTTGCAGACCGAGGAGTTCATCAATGCGCCCGGCCGGGGTCTCGGCGATATCATGGCTTGCTGAGGATGATAAATGCGATGGCTGACCGGAAGTGGCTGTCATAAAGCGCTGTGTTTTTCGGTGGATTTCGCAGTCCCGACACCGGGTTGTGGCTCCGTTGAAGCATCGCCCACGGCGGATGAATCCGATGAACGTCGCAAGGCAGCATCCGTTTCGGCAGGGCCCCTTCCTTTAAAGCCATCCATCGTTCGGTAAATGCCGCATACATCGCCGATAAACCAATCGAAGAAGCGAACGGGCAACAATCCCTGTGCGAGTCGTACCAGGTGCATATTCCAGGGCATACTCACCCAGGCTTTGTTTCGTTCAATGCCGCGTAGTATCCGCGCGGCCACGTCCCCGGGTTCCAGCAGGGGGATCCAGGACTGCACCCCGTGGAACATCCCGGTGTTGATGTAAAACGGCGTCACGGTGGTCACCCCGATACCCGAGCGTTGACGACGAAGCTCCAACCGGAGACTATCCGACCACCCGGAGGCAGCCCATTTGCTGGAAGCGTATACCGCCATTCGGGGATTGGATATGAACCCGGCCGAGGATGAAATCGTGCAGACATGTCCGCTGTTCCGCCGCAGCATATCCGGCAGGAAGGCCCGGGTTACCAGCATGGGAGCCAATGCATTAACGTCGAGGGTTCGCTGCATGTCGGTTACCGGCTGCTCGTGAAAATACCCGTTACCGGTTACGATACCGGCGTTGTTCACCAGCACATGCGGCAGTCCGACCTGCGCATTCACCCGGGCGGCCGTCTGGGATACGGCCTGCGGATCTGACACATCCACCACAAACCCGTGTACCGGTCCGAGCGGCGACAGTGCAGCCAGGGTCTGGTCGATGGCGTCCGGATTCAGGTCCCAGATGATTAATGTGGCACCCTGCTCCAGCACCATCCGACCCATCAGTTTCCCGATACCCGAGGCGGCGCCGGTAATTAAAACCCGTTTTTTGGTAAAATAGTACATGGCAGTATCAAAGGTTTGAGAATGCACAATTTGCGCAGAACCCCCGTGAATTCCAATTTCCGTTGCATTTAAGCCATTTAATCAGCAAATTATTTGCTGTAATATGAAAATATTTTTCACGCGTCGGTTACAGGGCTTCGCTGCCGGGCAGTCCTGCCGCTGTACCTGTTTCCCAACCATAAGTGCTTCGCCCCCATGAAATTCTTTCTGTTGCTTCTGTGCATTCCCGCCCTGTTGTTAACCCTGTATCCTCCGGTTGTGCATGCTCAGTCCGTCTCCGTAGGAAACGGCAGTTATACTACCCAGCTCCCCGCCGGCCGACTCGGACCCAGTTTCTCCAACAACGCCCCGGCCGTACCGAAAGTCACCGGCGATTTCAGTCAGCCCGTGCAGACCAACGAATTCTGGAGCAGCCTGATTTTCCCCTTCTTCGGCAACCAGCATTCCAACAACCTATTTGCTCATCCCGCTGTCTTCCGTGCTCAGTCCAACGGGCTTGACATGGGTCACCCCCTCAACCACGTTTTCGGCGGAAACGACTACATCTACCCCTATTCCCGCCAGCTCACCATCGGCATCGCCGGTCTGAACGTGAACACCACACGGACCCAAAGCTACGGCGACTGGACGGTAACGGCCCGATGGGATGACGGCACCCGTCGGCTGGAAGCCACCATCGGCCATGGACTTCCCTTTGCATTTTTCCAGGTAACCGGCGGTCCGGCACGTATTCAAACACACGGTACTACCAACATCTGGCACAATCAGGATGGTGTCATCGGTGTAAGTGTAGACGGTCGGCACTACGGCATCTTTGCCCCGCACGGATCCAGCTGGTCGGGCACCACCGCCCTGGAATCAACTCTGAACGGACAAAACTACCTCAGTGTGGCACTGCTGCCGGATTCCAGGCCAGAAACCCTTGAATTTTATCGGAAAAGGGCCTACGCCCATGTCACTGATTCGCGCGTGAGCTGGCAGTACGATGAATCTGCCATGCAGGTAATTTCCACCTTCACCTACACCACCACGCTGATGGAAGACCGTGGAGGCAACCTGAACCAGACCCTTTCCGCCCTGTACCGTCATCAGTGGAAATACACCGATGACACGCTCACATCCTACACCTATCCCTCCCGCGGCGGCACGATGAAAGTCTTTGACGGGAACACCTTCACCACCCGCATCCAATTTGACGGTGTGCTCCCTTCCCTGCCCGACGCCGGTTCCTACAACCGCGAAACCCTGTTAAGCCAGCTGCGCGATGCGGCCACGGCCACGCTGCGACCGGTCGACACTTACAACAGCGGCAAGGAAATGGGCCGGTTTGCCCGCCTCGTACACATTGCCGACCAGCTGGGCGCCGAAACCGAGCGCGATCAGCTGCTCGCTGCCCTGAAAACCCGCCTGCAGGACTGGCTGACCGCCGGAGGCGACCAGCAATATGTCTACAACGCCACCTGGAACGTACTCACGGGCTATCCCGCCAGTTTCGGGTCGGACCGGGAAATCAACGATCACGGATTTCATGCGGGGTATGCCGTCATGACCGCGGCCACCATCGCCCAATACGATCCGGAATGGGCCCTTGAAGACAACTGGGGTGGCATGGTCAACCTCGTCATCCGGGATGCCAACAACTGGGACCGCGATGACACGCGCTTCCCCTTTCTGCGCGGTCTTAACCCCTACGCCGGCCACTCCTGGGCCTCGGGCCATGGCGACTTCCCCGATGGAAACAACCAGGAGTCCAGCTCTGAATCCATGCATTTCGCCTCGGCCGTAGTACTCTGGGGCGCGATGACGGGCCAGCAGGAGATCCGCGACCTGGGCATATACCTGCATGCCACCGAGCGCACTGCGGTGGAGCAATACTGGTTCGATGTCGACGATGCGGTCTTCCCGGCGAATTATCCCCACAATGCCCTGGGTATGGTCTGGGGAGGCAAAGGAACCTACGGGACCTGGTTCGGCGGCAATCCGGAATTCATACACGGAATCAACATGCTGCCGATTACCGGCGGCTCGCTGTATCTGGGTCGACACCCCGATTATGTGCTGCGCAACGTCAACGAAATCTACGCACGCACCGGCGGTCAGCCCGGCGTCTGGCGGGATGTGATCTGGATGTTCATGGCACTTTCCGATCCTGACCGGGCCATGACCGAGATGACGGCTGATCCCAATTACGACGTTTTTGACGGGGAAAGCCGGGCCCATACCCTGCACTGGATCAGCAACCTGCAGGAAATCGGCCGACCTGACACCAGCGTTTCAGCATCGGTTCCCCTGGCAGCTGTATTCATCGATGAGAACGAGGAACGCACCTATGTGGCCTTCAATACGGAAACACAGCAGCAGGATATCCGCTTCTCCGACGGTTACACCCTGCGTGTTGGTCCCCGCCAGCTGGGATGGGGCGATGCAACGACCACCTCGCAACCCGAAAGAGAGGATGTTCCCGCTGAAATCGCTCTCCGGGGCAATTTTCCCAATCCGTTCAATCCTGTCACTACCCTGCGCTATTCACTGCCCGAAACCATGCAGGTGCAGCTGGATGTCTACAATGTCACCGGCCGGCACGTAAGTACCCTGTACAGCGGCGTACAGTCGGCCGGCAACCACGAAATCCGTTTCAACGCAGCAGGACTCTCCAGCGGACTGTACCTGTACCGGCTTCGCACGCCGGAGGGCAGCTACACGGGAAGCATGACCCTGATCAAGTAGGGTGAACACGCACATTTAATTATTTGGATTGGGGAAAAATCCGTTAATTCACATTCACCTTCAAAAAGGTTGATATTACCTCTGTGTTTTCTGCACCTGAAACTACCTCTGTGTTTTCTGCACCTGAAACATGGCACATTATACCCAAAGCAACGACATAGCGGAAATTAACCGCAGACTGGAACGCAGCGAACGCTTGCTGGCGGATGTTCAAAGGCTGAGCAAAACCGGGGGCTGGGAATACGACATTGATGCCGATTCCATGTTCTGGACCGATGAACTCTACGCCCTACATGGGTTCAACAAACCCTACACGGATAACCTGATTGCCTCCAGTCTGAACTGTTACCCGGAGAGCGTTCGTGGAAAAATTCTGAATGCATTTATCCTGTGTAAAAACGAGGGGATCAACTATGACATGGTGGTTCCCTTTACCGATCGGCAGGGTAACCGAAAATGGGTTCGCACCAAAAGCTGGGTCGTACTGGACCCCGACGGCAAACCGGCCAAGGTGGTAGGATCTGTCAGAGACGTTACTGAGGAAGTAACGGCCGAAAACCGGATTATCGCCGCATTGAAAGAAAAGGAAATCATGCTGGCTGAAATCCACCACCGGGTAAAAAACAACCTGACCATCATGTCCGGCCTGCTGCAACTTCAGGCCATGAGCAACGAAAATCCCGAAATCACACAGGCACTCAATATCAGCGTTGACCGCATCAACGCCATGGCAATGGTCCACGAAATGCTGTATGAGTCGGAAGAATTTTCGTATATCCGGTTAAACGAATACATAAAACGCCTGACCAACAAAATCGCCGCGGATTACGACCAGGGACACCTCACACGGGTCAAAAAACAACTGGATCTACGACCAATTCATATTGAAATCACCCAGGCTATTCCATTGGGGCTTCTGCTCAACGAAATTATCAGCAATGCCTACAAACACGGACTGGCCAATATGGAGGAGGGCATATTGCGGATTGAACTGCTTGAAGTGGATGACGCCTGCCGGATTACCGTATCAGATAACGGTCCGGGTTTCCGGCAGACCGACCGGCAGCTGCTCAGCGGTAACCTCGGCATGCATCTGATCAAAACACTCAGTGACCAGTTGGGAGCCAGCGTGGATGTTACATCCACACAAGGCACCCATTATGTGATCACATTGGCACGTTAACGTTGCCGACCCTCCGGTCAACGGTTCAACCGGCACAAGCCGGCAGGTTAATACCAGGAAACGATTCCCCGACTGAATACACCCTATCGGACGTCCTGGTCGTCAATCACGTTATAGTCACCGAGCACGGAACCAACTTCCTCACGCATGTAATGCTCCTGATCGGGATCGTGGGGGTGAGGAGACGATTGCTGCCGGCCTGCCGTTGTTCCTGCCGGCCGCCCGTCAGGACCCTTTTTCCCGGACCGCTGCTTCCCTGAAACGGTCCGTCCGACTTTTCCCGCCTGGCCGGCTGAAGAAGCTTCCCGATGCAGCCGTTGGCTGATCTGACCCAGCTGACTGCGGGTTCCGGCTACTACCAGGGTCAGTTCGTGCGACATGGCCGTGAGTTTGTGTGCCTGCTCACGCACTTCCTCCGAGGCACTGGCGGTTTCCTCGGCACTGGCTGCATTGGTCTGCGTAACCGAATCCAGCTCGCCCATGGCCTGGGTGATAGCCTGAAGATTTTCATTTTGCTGGTCGATGGCGTCCGTAATATTGCGCAGCAGCTCGTCCAGATCGCCGGTCATCTGCTGGATTTCAACCAGGGCTTCGGTCACATCCTTGCTGATAGCCACGCCCTCGGAAGAGCGTATGGTTCCCGCCTTAATTTTCTTGGCCGACTCGCTGGCCGCCTCCTGGGTCCGACGGGCCAGATTCCGGACTTCATCGGCCACAACGGCAAATCCGGCCCCGGCTTCTCCGGCACGGGCCGCTTCAACGGCCGCATTCAGCGCCAGAATATTCGTCTGAAACGAGATTTCATCGATGGTTCGGAGAATTTCAGCAATTTCCTTGCTGGACGACTCGATGGCGTCCATGGCAACGGACATTTTCTCCAGTTTTTGCCCGCTTTGTATAGCGGCCGCCGTGGTTTTTGCCGATAAATCCTGAGCCTTGCGCAGGTGACTGGTGTTGTCTTCACTGAGTCTGGAGGTCATCTGCAGGGCTGCACTCGTCTCCTGCAGGGATGCGGCCTGTTCGGTACTGGATCCGGCCAGGGCATCGGAGGCACCGGCCAGCTGCTCGGTAGCGCGGTTAATGGTCTCGGCACTCTCATCCAGATTTCCGGATATGGTGGTAATTCGGAGTACAGATCGGGAAACCATCCAGCCAATACCCGCTACAATGACCTGTGCCCCCACAAAAATCAGGGCCAGCAGAAGGAAAAGGCGCGACTGCAGCGCGTCGAGGTCGGCCGTAGAAGCGGTAACCGCCAGAACCCCGACCGGATCGCCGGCGTAATCGGAAATGGAAGTGAGCCCCACAAAGTGCTCATCGGCACGGATAAATACATTTTCAGAAAGGGCCTGCTGCAGCACCGATTCGGTAATGATACGGGCAAATACATCGTTGTCAGACCGGTTTACGGTAACAAAATCATTGCCGATCTTCGGATTTTTATTCGGATCCTGCAGTTCCAGGGCAAATTCAAGCATATCGGCGGTCATGTAGACCGCAGCCTCCTGCCCCTCGGTTCCCAGCAGGGCTGCAAACACCGAGTTGAAATCGCCCAGATACTCCACACTGCCCAGATGCCGGCCGTCCGATGCGGTAACCGGAACAATACCGCGTATGGCGAAACCACCCACCCCTACTTCAATACCCTTAACCGGATTGTAGGGCCGCGAATTCACGGCAATCACCGAGCTTCTGAATGCCCTCAGGTCGTCAGATACCTGCTGGTTGGCATTCCACATCCGCGAAAGGCTTCGGGCATCGGGCAGGTGAAAGTGCATGGAAAATCGCTCATCGGTAGCTCCGGTGAATCCCTGCTGCACCCCGTCGAGCCCGGCGCGAAGCTCCTCGCGAGCCTGCCGGAAGAAGGCGTTTTCGGGCGATGGATTCGCAAACCCCTGCGCGGCAGTTTCATAAGCTGCAAGCACCCGCTCGTCCCGACTCATCATCGCCGCAATACGGAATGCCGACTCCGACGTCTGGTCGATCTGGCTGTGGAAGCGACTGATATCGGCAAACAGCCGTTCCCGGGCCTGGTGTGCATAGCTGTCGCTGATGTTGGTGTAGACTACATAGCCAATCAAAATAATAACAGCCCAAAATCCTGCAACAATCAGGATCAAAATACGCCTCGTCAGCGAAAAAGAGTTAAAATAATCGTTCATAACAGGTGCTTTTAGTGGATAGACCTTCTCTTAGGCATTCAGTTAACCAAATACCGTCAGGTTATCGACAAGCTCCTGATTTTACTTAACTCGATTTTGTATCAGAGCGCTGCAGTGCATCCTGCATGGCATCGCGGATATGGGTGAGCACCCGAATACGTGCGTGGTTCTTATTTTCGGCCGAAATGATGTGCCAGGGCGCATATTCGGTGCTGGTACGGGCTATCATATCGTGCACGGCCTCCATATAGGCCGGACGTTTCTCGCGGTTCCGCCAGTCTTCCTCGGTGATTTTGTGCTGTTTATAGGGTGTTTTTTGACGGTTTTCGAATCGGCGGAGTTGTTCCTCATCGCTGATATGCAGCCAAAATTTATTCACGATGGTTCCGTGGTCAATGAGCTGCTGTTCAAATTCATTGATTTCGTGATAAGAGCGGCTCCACTCGTCCAGGGTGGCAAACCCTTCCACCCGCTCCACCAGCACCCTTCCGTACCAGGAGCGGTCGTAGATGGTCACGCGACCACCGGCGGGAATATCCAGCCAGAAACGCCACAGGTAGTGGTGGGCTTTTTCGATGGAGGTCGGCGCCGAAATCTGAATTACCCGGTACAACTTGGCGTCCAGGGCCGGAATTAACCGGCGGATGACCCCGCCCTTGCCGGCTGCATCCCATCCTTCAAATACAAAAACGCTGGAGATGCTCTTCTGATAGCACTGCCAGGCCAGGTACTCAATTTCCAGAATGAGTTCCTTGTACTGCCTTTTGAAATCCTCATGGCCGATTACCGGCGAGAGGTCAACCCGGTCCAGGATGTTGTTCGGCCGGGCAATTTCCGGCAGTTCGATGGAGGTCGGAGGGGGAACCGAACGGGCATTTCCATTGCGGTGCAGGGCCAGTTTCAGCTGATGAAGCAGGGTTTCCATAAAAGCGATGTCGCGGTAGCGCTCCTGCGAAGCATCCAGGATATGCCAGGGCGCGGGGGCCGTATCGGTGTGTCGGATTGCGCTGCTGCTGACCTTCAGAAATGTCGCATAGTTGTTGTGATAGCGCCAGTCGGTGTCTGACACCCGCCACTGGGTTCGTTCGTCTTTTTCCAGTGCTTCAAAGCGCTGTCGCTGTTCGGTTTCGGATATATGCAGCCAGCATTTGACGATGACCATCCCCCCGTCAACGAGCATCTGTTCCAGTGTACGGATGCGGTTCATGCGGGCATCGAATTCGGCCGGGGTCAGCTCTCCGAAAACATGCCGCGTGATAGGACGGGTGTACCACGACCCGAAAAAAACACCGATTTGTCCGGCAGCGGGCATTTTCCGCCAGAATCGCCACAGAAACGGTCGGGCAGCTTCTTCATCGGTCTCTTTGGTGAATACGGAGGTCTCCATGAACCGGGTATCCATCCACGAATTCAAGCGGTTGACCACCTCGCCCTTGCCGGCACCTTCGGCCCCGGCAACGATAATGAGTACCGGAACCCCGGCTTTTTGCAGGGCAAACTGGGTATGCAGCAGCTCGGCTCGCAGCTCGGGCAAACGGGCCTTGTAGTCTTTTTTGCTCAGTGACGCGCCGGATTCAAAAACTTCAAACATGCCTGTGGATCGGTTAATGGAAAATACCGGTCAATATAGGCTATTCACACCAGCCGCGCCAATCGGTGTATGGTGGGAAAACCGGATTCCGACGATGGGTGTGACGCATGGGTCCGATAACGGCTTCCAACGATGGATGTATGGCAGAATATCGATGGGTGTCCCGACGGGCTCCCCTGCCGCATGCGCATGCTTTGGCCGCCGGGTACCCTATCTCCATAAAAAAAAGCGGCCTCCCGCTAAGGAAGCCGCTTTCTGGTCGAACCGATGCGCCGGTGGATAACCAGTCACCGACTACATCCGTTGTTTATCGTCAATTTCCAGTGTGACCGGTCTTCAAACCGGCAGGATGGCCGTTGAGGCCACCCGTTCGCTCACACATCTTTATTTGATCAGCGTCATGCGCTGGGTCAGGGTAGCCGACGGAGTTTCCAGTCGGTAGATGTAAATACCACTGGCCAGGTTCGCGCCGTTGAAACGCACCTGGGTAACGCCCGCTGCCTGCTGTCCGTCAACGAGTACCTGAATCAACCGACCGGTTACATCATAGACCGCAAGACGTACGGGCTGCGCACTGTCAAGCGTGTAGCTGATGGTGGTGGTGGGGTTGAACGGATTCGGATAGTTCTGCGACAACGCGATGGATGCCGGTGCTGCAGGATTTGCAAGCTCGTCTTCAATGCTGGTCGGGGTGGCAGCATTGTTGATGTAGCCAAGATCCGACAGGGCAGTCCAGCCGATCATCCAGTTGTTGGTACCGAAAGCACCTACATAATCAACCGGGGTAAACCAGGGATCGGTGTACAGACCGGTATCAGCGGCATTGAGTGCGTCCGAACCGACGTTCGGCCGGGGATCCAGCTCGTTGTTACGCTCACGGCCAATACCGCGGAGGCGTGGATTCTTGATTTGGTTACCGGACAGGTTGGAACCCAGTGCTTCGCGAACAAATTCCTGTGGGATGAGTACGTTGACATCGTCACCGGAGGCAAACTGAAACCAGTAGTTGTTCAGGATTTTCAGATCACCGGCTTCCAGTCGGGCACGGGAGTCCTGCGCAGCGGCATCGCTCACATCTTCAATGGTAATGGCCGGAGCACCTGCCTGACCTTTGAAGTCGCCAAAGATACTGTTTCCGTAGGTTCCGCCCGTGTTGTCACGGAAAATCAAACCTTGTGATCCGTCGCCCGCTACCGTGTTCGGATTGTTCACACCATCGCCCAGATAGGTGGCGTTCATCAGTACCGGCATGGTATACGGCTCGCCCTGCTCATCGCCGATGGCGCCGTCCATCTCGGCCATACGACCGGCAGCATCGGTGCCCTGAATGGCAAACCAGAACTGGCCGCGACCGTTGAAGCCTTCGTCCCAGTCGTAGGCATCGTCGTTGTTGAAGGCCGATACCAGGTACTTGGCATCTACCGTGCCACCGAACCACTCAAAACCGTCATCGTCTGAGGCAAACGACTCAACGTACTCGATGATGGTTCCGCGACCAACTGCACCCAGGGTCAGACCCTGAATCTCGTTGCCGGCCTGGTCGCCCACGGCCTTGCCGCTGTGTCGGATGGATACATAGCGCATGATACCGGAGTTGTCATCGGGATCATCGCCGCCGTAATCGGCGCGGTTGTCACCGGCGCCTACAATCTCGTTAACCCCTTCTACCTGGCGGATTGCCGGCGTGTTGTTGGTCGGGGCGCGACCCAGCAGAATCACACCGCCCCACAGACCGCGGTCCAGGTAGTCCAGCTGACCGGTCATATCGTCCAGCACCGAGGTGAAGATGATGGGGTTGGAGGCTGTTCCCTCAGCAAAGATCTTACCACCCTGCGAAATCACCAGAGCGGAGGCATTGTTACCATCGCCTTCACTGCCACGAACAACCGTTCCGGGTTCGATGTACAGCTCAGCACCGTCTTCCACAAAGACCATACCCTGCAGGTCATAGATATTGTCGGACGTCCAGAACACTTTCTCACCGGCGTTGATATCGCTGTCGGCAACCTGTACAACGGTTTTTTCGCCCGCCGGATCAGCGGCCAGATAACCCAGTTGATCAAGTGCGGTCCAGCCCTTCATCCAGTTGCTGGTACCGAAAGCACCCACGTAGTTGACCGGGGTAAACCAGGGATCGGTGTACAGGCTGGCGTCAGCAGCTCCGAAAGCCGTTGAGGCAGATGAAGGACGTGGATCCAGGGTTCCATCCTGCTCGCGACCAATACCGCGGAGCTGGGGATCGGTAATCTGGTTACCGGACAGGTTGGCGCCCAGCGCGGTGCGGACGAAGTCCTGGGGGATGAGCACTTCAGGCGTAGTACCGGCTGCAAAGTCGAACCAGAAGTTATTGATGAGTTTCAGATCACCGGCTTCCAGTCGGGCACGGGAGTCCTGCGCAGCGGCATCGCTCACATCTTCAATGGTAATGGCCGGAGCACCTGCCTGACCTTTGAAGTCGCCAAAGATACTGTTTCCGTAGGTTCCGCCCGTGTTGTCACGGAAAATCAAACCTTGTGATCCGTCGCCCGCTACCGTGTTCGGATTGTTCACACCATCGCCCAGATAGGTGGCGTTCATCAGTACCGGCATGGTATACGGCTCGCCCTGCTCATCGCCGATGGCGCCGTCCATCTCGGCCATACGACCGGCAGCATCGGTGCCCTGAATGGCAAACCAGAACTGGCCGCGACCGTTGAAGCCTTCGTCCCAGTCGTAGGCATCGTCGTTGTTGAAGGCCGATACCAGGTACTTGGCATCTACCGTGCCACCGAACCACTCAAAACCGTCATCGTCTGAGGCAAACGACTCAACGTACTCGATGATGGTTCCGCGACCAACTGCACCCAGGGTCAGACCCTGAATCTCGTTGCCGGCCTGGTCGCCCACGGCCTTGCCGCTGTGTCGGATGGATACATAGCGCATGATACCGGAGCTGTCATCGGGATCATCGCCGCCGTAATCGGCGCGGTTATCACCGGCGCCTACAATCTCGTTGACCCCTTCTACCTGGCGGATTGCCGGGGTGTTGTTGGTCGGGGCGCGACCCAGCAGAATCACACCACCCCACAGACCGCGGTCCAGGTAATCCAGCTGACCGGTCATATCGTCCAGCTCCGAGGTGAAGATAATGGGGTTGGAGGCTGTTCCTTCAGCAAAGATCTTACCACCCTGCGAAATTACCAGACCGGAGGCATTGTTACCATCGCCTTCGGCGCCTTTGATCACTGTTCCCGGATCAATCCATAATTCGGCTCCGTCTTCCACGAAGACCATGCCCTGAAGCACATAGACATTATCGGACGTCCAGTAGACCTTATCGCCGGCGTTTATACTGGCGTCTGTTACGTTAATCACATTCTGTGCCTGGAGCGACGCGGTCAGCGCCAGCAGCACAACAGATTGCAGTAGTAGTTTTTTCATTGCTTACGTTTGTGTTTTTTTGGGTTTCAGAAGCTGTACTTCACACCCAGCGAGAAGGTCCTGCCGGACCGGTACTGCTGGTAGAGGTACTCCTGCCCCTTGAATCGTTGTGAATAAACGACCCGGGGATTTAGCAGGTTCGATGCACTGGCCGAAAGCGTGAAATGCCGGCCAATGGTTTTACTTACATTCATGCTCATTGAGTCGTAACCACGCTCATATACATCCGGTGCGGCACCGATGGTGACCCGGCTGAGACGGTCGCCAAAGCGATTGTAACTCAAATTTGCGCTGACAGCATACCGAGGGTGCATGTACCCCAGATCCAGGTTCATCACATAAGGCGATTGACCGGTTAGAGCCCGTGTAGTGGCCGGATTCTGCTGCGTTTCACGGATTTGAATGAGTTCAGCCTCGGGAATGGTCACTTCCGAGCGGATGACAGCGTAGTTGGCGGTAAGATCAAAATGCTCAAGAGCCGGCAAAATCGACCCCAATTGCTTGCGCATTTCGAACTCGATACCGTATACCTTTCCGCGATCCACATTCTGGATAGACTCCGCATTCTGTGAGATGTCAAAACGAAGCACACGTTCCAGCGGCTGATCCATGTCTTTGTAGAACATACTGACCGATACCATCTCCGAATAGCTGGGATACCACTCAAATCGGAAATCGTAGTTGGTAATCAGGGTTCGGTCCAGCCCGGAATTACCCCGGAAAAGATTGTCTCCCACAAAATCAAAGGAAACATAGGGCGACATCTCCCGGAAGGTGGGTCGGGCCAGGGTTTTGCTGTATGCCCATCGGGTTTTGATGCGCTCACCAATGGAGTGAATGAGGATAACGGATGGAAGGATGTCATCGCGTTGAATGATCCCGAAGCGGTCGGTATCGATGAGGGTGGTATCCCGGCTGACCGACTGCAAATCGGTGCGCTCAAACCGGATTCCGGTGGCCAGTTTGAGCGAGGGAAGCAGGTCCATGTCAATCATCCCGTAGTAGGCCGTGATGTCCTGCTCCGCATCATAGCTGCTGCGCGGGGTAGTGGCAGAAATGATATAATTACCAATCTGCGGTCGGTTGGCGTTGTCAAAGCCCAGGATACCGCGTGCATTCAGGTAGTCTTCCTCACTTGTGAACTGGGTCAGACTAAACCCGCGACCTTGAAGGTACTCGTAGCGCCGTTCGCGGAAGTCGCGCTCAGTGCGCTCGGTCAGAAAACCGGTTTTGAATTTAAGCTGTCGCTCGCCCAGCTGTACCGGAAGCGTCACATCCACCGTGTACGTCTGTTTTTGCTCGTTGAGCTCCCGGAAAAACCGGGCCGGACGCGGAAACTGGGAGTTGGGATTACCCAACTGGGTTCCGGTGATCTCCCCGGTGCCTGCATCACGCAGAAAACGGGCTTCCGAGGCGATCATACGCAGATCAGGCTGCTCCTGACCGTTGGTCTGAAATGCGGTGTTCCAGTCGATGCGAAGGTCGCTGAGCGACTTAAACGTGTGATTACCGGAAACCTGAACCGATTCCAGGTCGCGCTCTATATATTGATTCACCCGCGAGCGGTATTCAATATCGTCACTGTTGAACTGCTCCCACTCGCCAAACAGGTACCGGCCGGTATTCTCCCCGCTTTGCGTGCGCAGGAAGGAGGCGTTGATTTTGCTGTGTGAGCCCAGAATGAGTCCGGCCGACCCCAGAAAGCCCCAGTCCACGTTCTGACTTCCGCGTACATCGGTCAGATCCAGGTTGGTCGTAAGCATTTCGGCTTCATCGAACTGTCCCAACAGCTGAAAACGGGAATTTCGACCATTATTGTAGCCGCTGTAATTCATGCCGTAGGAGTAGTTGGCCGAGTAGCCCAGCTGTATGTCACGACCCAACCGATGTCGATTCCCCATTCCGATGGAGTACGATTGATTCATGCCCGCATTGCGATACCCTGGCAGGAAGTTAGGATTGAATTCCTGCACAATGGCATCCAGCTCCGAGGCAGCTTCCGGGTTGAAACGTGCCGCTGTGGCGCTCGGAAAATCGCCGTTATCCCGTACAGAAACAGCCTCGGGCTCCGCGCGGTCACCAGCCCCGAAGGCCAGCCAGTCCATATCGCCCTGATCACCGAACAGAAGGCGGTTGCCCGTAACCTGGGAATTGTAGCCCTGTTTGGCGGATATTGTGAAGAAAAACGCATCGGGTATACCGCGCGTAGTCACATCCACCAGTCCGCCCGAGAAGTTTCCGGGTTTATCAGGCGTAAAGGTTTTGTGCGTAATGATGTTTTCCAGCAGATAGGATGGGAACAAGTCAAGCTGGAAGGACTTCTTGTCGGGATCGGAGGTGGGCAGCTCAATGCCGTTGAGCTGGGTGTTGGAGTAGCGGTCGCCCAGGCCCCGCACAAACACATACTTGCCGCCAACGACCGTAGCACCGGTTACCTTCGTCATGGCGGCCGCCGCGTCACCGCTGCCCGAACGCGACATCCCCTCAGCGCTGATGGCATCGGTGAAGGAGATGGAGTTCTGCCGGTGACGAAGCAGGGCACTTTCGTTGTTCAGGATCATTTCAGCGGAAATCACCACCTCGCTGAGTTCGGCTACGGCCTCGCGGAGTTCCACATCAATGCGGGTTATCTCCCCGGGCCTGACTTCCACGCCTGTAATTAGCTGCGTGGTGTAGGTGATGTAAGAGATCTGAAGATCGTAGGTTCCGGGTTCAATATTCTGAAGGGAATATTTACCGTCCAGGTCGGTAGCCACCCCGCGGGTGGTTCCGGCCAGACTGACCGAAGCGCCAATAATGGGCTCGCCGGTGCCGTGTTCAACAACCGTTCCGCTTATGCTTCCGCGTTGCGCCAGAACGATGGATGGTAACAGCATCAAAACGGCGACCAATACCGTTTTTAGATTGCGTTGCATCTGTTTTTTGGTTGGTTATCATTTATTTTGGACGGCGATTATGGCTGCTTGTCCGGGGTTAACCGGAGGCTGACCAACCGCTGTCCGACCAGATGCAATAAGTTACCGAGGGGTTCTGACGCTAGTGTTTCGTTAACGTGATGCTTTCATTACCAAACTGTTACCTGTGTGTTATCACAATATTACCAACGGCGAATGTGGTACGTAATCTCCACGCCGAGGCTGCTGTTGGTATAATCTTTGTCTACTCCCTGAAACTCCAGATAGGGTGTGCTGTTACGACGATAGTACAGCGTTGCACGCAAATTATCCCAGATGGGAAGCAGGTGAACGAACGCTGAAATCCGGTTACCACTTCCCGAGCCGCTCTCTTTATAGAGCAGATGCCAGTCGTACTGGATGTTGGCATACAGGTGTCGACCATCCAGTACATCGAAGCTCCGGCCCACATTCAGTCCGTAATAAATGGAGGCGAGGTTATCAAAGCGCAGATTGGGCCGGTCAAAGCGCACATCGCCCTGTTTGTCGGGCACGTCCGGACCGTAGGTGCCGTAATTGAGAATACCCGTCTGAAATCCGACTGAAACGGGAAGCGAGCCCCAGTCGCTGGAGAATACGTAGCGCAGGAAGTCCAGCTCGGCGTAGCTCATGGTTTCCTCATCGTCGATGTAGGGGGCCGACAGATTGATATCACTGCCCAGCAGGATAATCTGGTAGAGGGCATCCAGGGCGTAGGTTGATACCTCGCTGTACAGGTTGTAACCGAAGGTGACCTGTCCGAAGGGCATGTAGTAGCTGGGGACGGTGACCTTGACGTCATTTCCGGCGTCAGGACCCAGCACGGTCACGTAGGGGTTGTTCAGGGTGTGGGTGGAGACGCGATAGCCCACAAACAGGGCTTTGTCGTCAAAGGGATCAAAATTGTATTGTGCCAGCACATGCTCCGCGCTGAGCAGAACCACAGCGGCGGTGAGGAGGAGGGTGATTTTTTTCATGGTATTCAGGGGTTAGTTGAAGAAAAGGTGCGGATGCAGCCGGAATTTTGTGTCCTGCCGTGACGCTCCGCGCATGCTGACTTCAGTTTAGCTGAATACCAAAACCGTTAAAATACTCCGTTTGGAGTAATTCATACCAGGTGGAGTCGGGTTACTTTTAGCATCAGATACTTTGTTTCAACGCTAACCTAACCCCTGCGCGAATGTCACTCATATCCACTTTAAGGCAGGCTGCTGCCGGCACCGATTTTAACCCGATCCCCGGGCGAATGACCCCCATCTCCATTTTCAGGCGGGCTGCTGCCTTGAACCCGCCCCCTGCGCCAAAGTCACGCCCCTTCACCGCGCTGCATACTGCGGTGCGCACCACCCTGCTGGCAGTCCTGCTGCTGGCCGCCGCCACAGCCGTCCAGGCCCAGAACCGCGAGCTGGGCTCGCTGAAAGGCTTCTCCTCAGCCTTTACCATAGGCGTGGGCAGTTTTTCAGCCAAGGGCAGTGACGACCAGCCCCAGCAGTTTCTGGTATCAACCCGGACCAAAAACGAAATGCAGTTCGCCCATACCCAGATCGGGGCGCTGATCATGTACGGCATCCGTGACGATCTCGGCTTCTACGTGAACGGAAGCTGGGGATTTTTCGATGAAGACCTGAACAGCTACGGGTCTACTTTTAACCGCGACCTCGGGGTGCAATACCAGTACTTCGGCCTGGAAGACATGGGCCTGTCGTATTTCATCTTCCCGTATGTGCGCGCCGGACTATCGTCGATGACCATGAATGGTGCCTATTTCCGGCTGGTAGACGGTACGGCCCGTCGTGGCACGTTCGAAGGCACCGGCTTTCACCTGGCTCTGGGCGCCGACATCGCCTTCAACGAATACGCCAGCGTGGGGGTCGACTACATGATCAAGCGGGTGAATCTGGAACCCGAGCGTTATCCGGCCCAGACCTTCCCCAACACCCCGTTCAACCACGCCCTCATGCTGCACGTGAAGGTCAACGTCTCGAAGTATCTGGACTACTGAGCCATTTCAGCATACCGGTTCCGTTTCGATCGGGTACCATATCGACCTGACGACGGCTTGCGGTACGCATAGAACAGCTGCCCGGGGGGCGATGCCGGCCAATCAACAGGCATGCTCAGCATGCCGGCACGGGTCCCCCACCGGTTCGGAACGGACGGGTGCCGGCCTCCATCGACCGTACTACTTGACCAGGGTCATCTTGCGCGTCACCACACCGGCGGAGGTTTGCAGCCGATACAGGTACATCCCGCTGGCCAGCTCCCCGGCGTTGAACACAACCTGGTGCTCACCGGCCGACCGGTAACCCTCTTCCAGCACCGCAACGCGCTGTCCGGTGGCGCTGAACACCTCCAGACGGACCTGGCCGTCGGCGGGAAGGCTGTAGGCAATGGAGGTGGTCGGGTTGAACGGATTCGGAAAATTCTGCGCCAACGACACCACTTGCGGCAGTCCGGCTTCTGCGCCCTCCAGATGGGTACTGGTTACCGTCTCAAACTCGGCCTCCACCAGATTGAAACGAAGGGTTCCGCTGGATGACGACCCGCCCCAGGCATAAAACCGGAATTCCAGATAGTCGGCCCCGCTGATCTCAGGCATATCCAGGGTAATCAGGTTATCACTGGTAGGAACCCCGGTACTGCCCAGATCGGTGAAATTGGTACCATCGGTGCTGTAACGCACCAGAAGCTGCTGCGGACCGGTAGTCGAGCGACGGATATTAAAGCGAAGTTCATCACCGTCGGTGGTGACCAGGTTCTTGACCTGCGGGTCTTCGGCGGTAATGGTAAACCCGGCGTAAAAACCTGTATCTATCGTGGTGGTAACCGGCCATCCGGCACTGTTGAAAATCCCGCCGCCGGCATTGCAGCGGATGCCGGTCCGACCAAAGTCGGAGATCATGGCCCCGTCAACCTGCCCGCTGGGCGCGTTGTCCTGGTTGTTGCAGTCGATGGTGCCGCTGAAAGAAAACTGCGCCAGCAACGCATCCCCCGGCTCGCCGGGATCGCCCGGATCACCGATGTTGTCTTCGGTGAAGAAGATGCGGGAAACCAAAGTCGTGTCCAGAATAAACGGATTGATTTTCCCCTCCTGAAACTCCGCCGCCCGCTGGGTCCGGGCATATTCCGCCGTGGTGACTTCATCCTGACGATGAAACGTCAGCAGTTCATCTTTCATCAGATCGAAGAAGGAGGCGTTGGCAGCCAGGGCCTGGTCGGTGTACATGGCGAAGAAGTAGAATGCCGATCGGGCCACATCGCCCTTGACCTCATCGCGTGGTTCAAAGCGGGTACTGCCGGTACGACTCCACACACCCAAATCGCCCGAAGGCGTGGTGGTCTGGCTGACCGTGCCGCTCCACCAGCGGTTGGTGGACGAGGCAGCCACAAACCCGAAGGCCAGGTTGCCGCGGGAGCTGTTCACATTGGCATTGGTGGGCCGCAGGTGATGTAAATCCGAGTTGGCATTGCCGGTATCGGCGCCCATCGACTGCGGATAGATATGCTCGGCGTTGAAATTCTGGTTGCCGGCATCGGCGCGCGGTGTGGTCGTAGACTGGCTCACCTGGGCGGTCTGGGCCGTGTACAGGCAGACCAGCTCCCCGTCGTAGTTGTCGATATAGCGGTACATTTCATCGCGGGCGCGGGTATAATCCAGAATGACCACGGGTTTGTAGTGAACCCGGACGCTGTCCAGCAGCTGATTGCCCTGAAGTCCGGGCCAAAGTTGTTCATGCGGGACTTGCCCGTGCAGGGTTGCCGATGTCAGCGAGACGAGGAGTACGGCCAGTGCGGCGATGCGGCCGTGAAAAGGGATATACATGCAGAAGGGAACTAGAGATAAACATTAACGCAGGGACGAACAGAGGCGTAGGTGTGCGGTGCATGTGGTAATATCCGGAATTCATGGCTCAATGTGAAATTTGTGTATCGCTCCGTGCAAAAACGGCCCTAAATAGCTGGAAACACGAGTTATAATCGATTGATTGTCATGTACTTGGTGCCGGATGCATCCTGCCGGCAACAGGAACCGGAGAAGCGGTCCGGACCCCTCATCCGAAGCGGATTGCTGCCATGATGAAATTGTAAAATTGCGACCTTTCACATTTAGGATTAAGAAATCTTAACCGATAACGGGTATGTACCACTGTGTGTCTTACTTAAGGCCTGCCACACTTGCAATCACGTGAAAATTAAAGACCCGAATACCATCAACTACAAACGGCTGTTCTCGCAGGCCGAGCGGTATGCCAATCTGGGCAGTTGGGAGGTGGACTTTACCACCGATGAGGTGACATGGTCTGACCAGTACTACCGGGTTTGCGGATTTCAGCCCCGGGAAATCCGTCCCAGCATGGAAAAAACCCTGGCCATGGTACACCCCGACGATGCCGTTCAGGTACAGACCGAGTACGAACGGGCCCGTACCGCAGGCAAGCCCTTCCATGTGGAATTCCGGCTGATCCGGGCCGATGGCGTGATGCGCCATGTGCTGGCGGAGGCCAATATTGAGCGGAATTCCGATGGTGCTCCGGCGCGTATGGTGGGCATTTTCATGGACATCCACGACCGCAAGGAAGTGGAGCTGAAGATGGAGATGCAGCAGCAACGCTACGAGGCGTTGATGAAAAACGGCCTCGACGCCGCCGCCATCGTGCAGCACGACGGTGGCATGACCTATCTGTCGCCTTCCTGCGAGGGGATCTTCGGCTGGTCGGATATCGACACGCTGGACGTCACCCTGCTGGACATCGTCCATCCCGAGGACATGGAATCGCTCACGCGAACCCTGCAGGATACCCTGGTCCGACCCGCGGAGGTCATTGAAATCGATCCCTTCCGCATCCGCCACAAAAACGGCTCCTGGATGTATCTGGAAGGTAAAATGGAGAATCTGCTGCACCTGCCCGCCGTGGAAGGCATTGTGTTCAACTTCAAAGACGGCAACAGCCGGCATGTACAGCAGGAACGCCGACAGGTCATGGAGGAAATCACCGGATTTTTCAGCAATCCCGGGGCCACGGTCAACGACGCCCTCGGCGCAACACTGTCCAAACTCGGGGAAAGCGGCAAGTATAAACTACGGGAGGCCTGGATGGTGGCCCCCGGACGCGATTTCATCGAACTGAAGGTCTTCGGCAAGGAAGAACCCAACGCCTCCACCTTCTACCGGGAAACCTCGAAGTTCCGCCAGCTCAAACCGAATGAATGCGTGGCCGGTGCCGTGTGGAATGAAGGCAAACGACTCCTGGTCAACGATATTACCTCCGGCAACCGGTTCGTGCGCAAGCAGGTGACCGACACGCTGGGTGTACGGCGCGTCTGCGGCATCCCCATCCGCCACCTGGATGAAACCATCGGCGTGATGGTCATGGGCGTTGATGAAGAGACGCTGATTCCCAACCAGGAAATGGATTTCATGGAGGATGTGGGCCGGACTATCGGCACGGAAATCCGCCGTCGCACGGCCGAAGACGACCTGAACGACCTGTTCGAGCTGGCCCCGGACCTGGTCACCCTGCTGGATGAGGAAAATACACTGATCCGGGTCAATCCCGCCTCCGCCCGCATTCTGGCCTACGTTCAGGACGACCTCCGGGGGCTTGCCCTCAGCGAAATGCTCCATCCGGACGACCTTCCCGCAGCCCTGAAAAAACTGGACAAAGTTCGCGATAAAAACGTCACCATCGCTTTTGAAGCCCGGGTTCTTACCCGCACCGGCACCGTGTTGTGGATGGATTTCAATGCATCGGTATCGGCCGGAACCGGGCATACCTTTTTAATGGGCCGCGATATCACCCAGCGGCGGCAGCTGGAGTACCTGGTAGAGCAGGCCAGCAGGCTTTCCAGCATCGGAGCCTGGGAAATTGACGTACGTCGCGACGAGATGACCTGGTCGGATGTGGCCCGCGACATCTTCGGGGTTACCCCTACCTTCACCCCCACCCTGCAGGGATTCATCAGCCTGGTGCGCCGGGGCGTATCCCGCGGCAAGATCAAGCATGTACTTGAAAAAGCCCTGGAAGCCGGCCAGGGCTGGGACGCCGAGGTTGAAATCGTCACCGGTACCGGTCAGAGCAAATGGGTTCGCATCATAGGACAGGTAGATCTGACGGACAACGAACCGGTACGTGTGTATGGCAGCATCCAGGACATCCACGACCGTAAAATCGCGGAAATCACCGCCAGCGAAGTTTCGGAGGAGAAGGAACTCATCCTTTCCAGCATTTCCGATGCATTTTACGCCCTCGATGAAGAATGGCGCTTCTCCTATGTCAACCGTCGCGCCGAAGAAATTTTTGGTCGCTCCGCCAGCTTCCTGAATACCAAGACCATCTGGGACATGCCCGGTCACCACAACAATCCCACCCTCATCCCGGTCATGGAATATGTGCAGAAGCACCGTGTTCCGCGTACCGCCGAATACTTTGATGAGAAGCTGGAAGCCTGGTTCGACCTGAGCATCTACCCCTATGGCAAGGGTGTTTCCGTGTATTTCCGCGATGTAACCGAACGGCGCAGGGTGGAAGCCGAGCTGCATGAACTCACCCGCAAGCTGGAAGACCGTGCCCGGGAGATGGCCCTGTCCAACGCCGAACTCGAGCAGTTTGCCTTTGTAGCCTCCCACGACCTGCAGGAACCCCTCCGGATGATCACCGGGTTTATAGACCGACTGGAAAAACGCTACGGGGCCATGCTGGATGAACGGGGCAAGCGCTACATTCACTTCGCCACCGACGCGGCCAAACGGATGCGGGAAATCATCCTGGATCTGCTGGAATTCTCGCGCATCGACCGTGAAGATGAACCCGTTGCCGAGGTCGATGTAAATGCGCTGCTGGGTGAGCTGATGACCAGCAACAAACGCTATCTGGAGGACACCGGCACCTTCATGGAATTCGGTAAAATGCCGGTGATCATCGCCCAGCCCGAAGGTATACGGCGCGTATTTCAGTGCCTGATCAACAACGCGATCAAGTATACCCATAAACATACAACCGAGCCGCGGGTGAGCATCAGCTGGAGCGAAACTGAGAATAACTGGCAGTTTACGGTCAAAGACAACGGCATTGGCATCGCGCCCGAGCATCATGAGGAGATATTTGTCCTGTTCCGACGGCTGCACAGCAAGGATGACTACGCCGGATCGGGTATGGGACTTCCTATCGCCAAAAAGATTATAACCAACCATCAGGGTCGCATCTGGGTCAACGCTGCCATGGGGCAAGGCAGCACCTTCCATTTCACCCTGCCGAAACCATTGCATGGCTGAGTGTACCGGTCACCAGGCCATATCGCAGCGAATCACTATGACAGATACCCCTGTTTACACACACGTTAACCCGGGTTACGCACCGGGAAACACAGTTTACAAACCCGGAGTCGCACCGGGAAATACTGCGCTAAATCACGGATAAAACCAACCCGGAACGAACCACAAGACCGCATGAGTCCGGACCGCAAACATTATGAAATTCTGGTAGTTGACGGCAACGCCGGCGATCTGCTGCTGCTCGAGGAGTACCTGGAGGAGGGATTCCGTTCGGCCACCATATACAGCGCGTCATCCCGCGCCGAGGCCGAAGTCCTGCTCAGCGATCCGAACTTCACGCCGGATGTCGTTCTTGTAGACATTACCCTGAACGGTAACGATTATGAAGACTGGGTGAATCACATCATCCATTTGGCTGAACCGGCGCCTGTTATGCTTTTAACCGGATATACGCATGTACAAATATGTATATCCATGCTGGCGCAGGGTGCCAGCGACTACCTGGTCAAGGATGAGCTCGATGAAAAGATTATCGCAAAGAGCATCATTTTCAATATGGAACGGAAATCGTTTGTAAACCGCATCCGCGACTCGGAGAAGCGGTATCGCGACCTGTTTCATCTGAGTCCGCAGCCCATGTGGGTGATCGACTACAAGACCCTGCGATTCCTGGATGTCAACAAGGCGGCTGTGAACAATTATGGCTATTCACGCGCGGAATTCCTGAAAATGAGCGTACGTGACATCCGGCCTGATGATGACGCGCACTCCACCGACGAGGAGCTGCGCAGCGATTTTGATCCGGAAGATCATAACGTCCTGTTCAACACCCGGCACCGGCGCAAGAACGGGGATGTAATTTTCGTTGAAGTGAAAAGCTCCCGGCTCACAGAAGGTCCGGCAGAAGCCCGGCTCGTGCTGGCCAGTGATGTGACCGACCGCCATGCCTACATCAGCGCCATTGAAAAGCAAAACCAGAAACTGCGCGACATCGCCTGGGTGCAGTCGCACGTGGTGCGTGCACCGCTGGCCCGACTGCTGGGCATCGTGCAGATGATTGACGAGGAAGAGGAAGCCTCGCCCCAGACCCGTAAGCTGCTTAAACTCATCCAAAGCTCGGCGCATGAACTGGATGGCGTTATTCACGATGTCGCCAAAAAAGCCGAGCTGATTAACCTGGGCAACGACTAAACCGCGAGGGGTCTGCCGGTTTCCGCCGCAACACCCGACGACGCATGCCGGCTTCCGCCGCAACACCCTGACTATGCCCGCCCGCCGGGCAGCCGCATGCAACGGTCAATCGTGGCGACTACCTCGACCACCGCTGCACCTGCGCCGCAATCATGCGTTCACCATCGCCAAAAAGCCGGCAGAACAGGGTCTGCCGGACAACCTAGGCCTCAATCAGATGCTTGAGCTCGCCGGATCCGGTATCGTAGACCAGACCGTGAATGGCAATCACCTGTCCGGCCTCGCGGGCCCGCCGCACGATGGTGGTATGCACAATATTCTGCACCTGCTCCACCACATTCAGCTCCACCAACCGGTTTTCGCGCTGCTCAGCATCCGAAATAGCCAGAAGCTCCGACTGATGATGCCGGCGGATATCGCGGATATGCTGAATCCAGTGATCCACCAGATCCGGTGCAGGCGTATCGGAACAGGCCGCTTTCACACCGCCGCAGTTATAATGCCCGGCCACCACAATATGCGGCACCTTCAACACCTGAACGGAATACTCCAGCACGGCCAGAAAGCTGATGTCTGAATGCACCGCCTGATTGGCGATGTTCCGGTGGATGAACAGCACACCCGGCTCCGAGCCGGTAATCACACTGGGCGGAACCCTGCTGTCGCTGCATCCGATCCACAAAATGGAGGGATGCTGCTCATGGGCCATACGATCGAAATACTGGGGATCCTGAACCTTGGCCCGCTTGGCCCAGGCCCGGTTGTAGTCCAGCAAATGCTCAATACCTTCCATAGCCGTGGTCAGAAACTGGTTTTGGTTTCCAGACCGGCCGCGGCAAGATCGCCGAATCCACCGATATTAAACACCTTCTCGAATCCGGACTGGCGCATCATGGAGGCCGCCTGACCACTGCGGTTACCGGTACGGCAGTACAGATAATAGGTGGCCGACTTGTCCATATCCGAAATGGCACGCTGAAACTCACCGGTCATGATGTCCAGCTGCTTGTCGGTAATAGACAGGTGACCGGCATCATACTCGCCGCGGGTGCGCACATCGATGACAAGACCGGGCTGGTCCTGAATCATGGTTTGAAATTCTTCGGGGCTTACATCGTTAGTTGAAAACATAGATTTTAAAAATGAGAACATAATTATGGTTATGATAGCGTAAAAGATAGGGGTTTTTAGTCGGGATGAACGCTTCAGATTCACTCCGGAGTGCGCATCCGCCTTGTTAATCGGCTCAGCCATCGGATTCATCGGTTTTAGCCGGACCGCACCGGTTCTGATTTCCGTTCCGTTTCACGGACCTCCCTCCTGTCGGTTTCAGTAGGCCTGAAGCGGCGAAAATTCCGCCTGCCCGGGCTGTCGGTCACGCTGTTCCCAGTGACGAAGCGCATCAGCCGCATCAAAGTAGAACTTGTCCTCGCCCAGCAAACGCGTAATCCCGCCCCGGTGCAAAGCATCACGCACCGGACCGGTCGCTCCGCTGACTACCAGGTCGATGCCGGCCTTGTCCAGCTCCCCGACCAGCTTCTCGAGCATCTGCACACCGGTGGAGTCGATGCCGGTCATGGACGCGGCCACCAGCACGACCCGGCGGACCGAACCGCCTCGACGGGCAAGCAGTCGCTCCAGCTCTTCTTTAAACAGTCCGGCATTGGCAAAGTACAGGGGCGCATCAAACCGGTACACCAGCAGCTCAGGATGCACGCGGGCTTCAGGATACCGGTTCAGATTCCGGAACTTACCCGAATCACCCAGCTCACCGAGCTCGGCCGTGTGCGGACGGGTACTCTGATAGATGACCATCACCAGTGACATGACCACCCCCACGGCAATCCCCTCCTTGATACCAATGAACAAGGTAGCCGCAAAGGTCACCATCAGCATGATGAAATCCCGCTTGTCGGTATGCCACAGATGCGTCATCTCCCCGATGTTGATCAGTCCGAAGACCGCCACCACAATGATTCCGGCCAGCACGGCCATCGGCAGGTAGTAAAACAACGGGGTAAGAAACAGCAGGGTAAACCCGATCAGGGCCACACTGATCAGCGAAGCTACCGGGGTTTTGGCTCCGGCCTGGTCGTTGACCGCCGTACGGGAAAATCCGCCGGTGGTGGGAAAGGCCTGAAAAAAGGACCCGCCAATGTTGGCCATCCCCAGACCGACCAGCTCCCGATTCGCATCTACCGTGTAACCGCGCCGCGAGGCGATGGTTTTGGCCACGGCGATGGATTCCATGTAGCTGACCAGGGCAATGACCATAATCAGCGGCAGGAGCAGCTGCAGGTCACCAACGCTGAGAAAACTGGTGTCGAAGGTTGGGAACCCGCGGGGGATGTCGCCCACAATGGCCAGCCCGGCCGACTCCAGATTCAGTACAAAGACCAGCAGGATACTCAGTCCCACTACCACCAGTGCCGAGGGGAAGGTTTTTTTCCAGGCACGAAGTCCAAGTATAATGGCTACCGTACCTAACCCGATGGCGGCTGTCAGCGGATCCATGGTGGTTATATTCCGACCCGCCTCCATCGCCGTATCCAGAAATTTGGAGGTCCGGGGCATGTCAAGGCCGAAAAGCGATTTCACCTGAGAGGATGCAATAACCAGCGCAGCCGCCGAGGTAAACCCGCTCAAAACGGGATGTGAAAGGAAATTCACCACAAATCCCATGCGGAACAGCCCCATCAGAAACTGAACCAGTCCTACGCCCAGGGCCGCCACAATGGCCAGCTGAATAAAGCGCTCACTGCCCGGCTCGGCATATTGCCCCACCCCGGCCAGTACCAGCAACGATACCATCGCAACCGGACCCACTGCCAGCTGACGGGAAGTGCCCAGCAGGGCATACAGGATAATCGGGATCAGCGAGGCGTACAGTCCGTACACCGGCGGCAGTCCCGCCAGCACCGAATAGGCCATCCCCTGGGGGATGAGCATAATGGCTACCGTTACCCCGGCGCTCAGGTCCCCGCGCAGATTGTCTTTGTTGTAGGTTGTCAACGTCTGCACTACGGGGAAAACCGTCGACAACACCTGTGTAATTTTCATAACCGGAACTCCCATCCAATAGGGCCGATGCTGCTGCGCAGCGTCAATGCTTTTGAGGTTTTTATAGGCTTAAAACGAGACCGGCGACCTGTTCAGGGTCGCCGGTTGCTCAATCTTGGCTCGTGTCAGACCGTTGCAGCGGCTGAATAATTGGTGAACTCATCGTCCACCAGCACCACGTCATACCCTTCGCGTTTCAGGAAGGCTGCGGCTACCGCAGAGCGACCGCCTGCCTGACAGTGTACCACCAGTTTTTTGCCGGTAGGCACTTCGCTGAGGCGGGGAAGCATACGGGTATGGGCGATGTTGATCGCACCGTCGATGCTGCCTTCTTCCTGAGCTTCGGAAAGCTTACGCACGTCGATGACGGCTACATCCGGCTGACCGATCAGCTCGGCAGATCCGGCAAAGTCACGAACTTCCAGGGTCTCCAGCTTTCCATAGGCCTGCAGATCTTCCGGGGTGATGAAACCGGTGACATGATCCAGACCGATGCGGTACAGGTCGATGACGGCTTCGTCTACACGATCCTCTTCCACCACCAGCACAATGTTTTGCTCTTCGGTGATGTAGGAACCGGCTACCGTGTTGAACGATTTGTTCAGCGGAGACAGCAGGGAGCCTTTCAGGTGACCTTCAGCATAGAAATTACGCTCACGGGTATCCAGCACCACGGTGTTGCTGTCGGCCAGGATGCCGTCAATGTCGGCAACGCTCTTGCGTACCGGTTTGGCGGGCTCGGCAACGGCCGGACCGATTTTATTGTCGCGTTTCATGCGGGCGAAGTACAGCGGGGGCTCAGGCTGGCCTTCCAGAATGAACTTGACGAAGTTGTCTTCGCTGGTGGCCGACTTGATCGACTTGTTGAAACGAAGCTCGTATCCAACGGTGGTTTCAGGAACGGCGCCCAGGGCTTTGCCACAGGCACTGCCGGATCCGTGACCAGGCCAGATTTGCAGATACTCAGGCATTTGCTTGAATTTCTCAACGGTTCCGAACAGGGTTCGCGCGGAGGGTTCCATCATGCCGGCTACGTTGGCGGCCGACTCCAGCAGGTCGGGTCGACCTACATCGCCTACGAATACAAAGTCACCGGTGGCAATACCCATGGGCTCATCGCCGGCGGCACCATCGGTAATCAGGTAGCTGAGGTGCTCGGGTGTGTGACCCGGTGTATGCCATGCTTTGATGCGGATATTACCGAGGTTGAACACATCACCGTCTTTGAGCAGCTGATAGTCGTACTTGTCGCTGTTGGTCAGCCACTCATACTTCCAGTCTTTATCGCCCTCGTCGGAAGCGTAAACTTTCACGCCGCGCTCGGCAAATTCACGCATACCGGAGATATAATCGGCATGGATGTGGGTATCGGCAGCAGCGATGATTTTGAGGTTCTCTTTGGCGGCTACTTCATAGTACTGATCGATGTCGCGCATCGGATCAATCACCACGGCGGTGCCTTCTTTCTGGCAGCCTACCATGTATGCGTACTGTGCGAGTCGGGGATCAAAGAATTGCTTGAAAAACATAGTGTTATTCCTTTTTTGTTGATTGTATTGATTTAAACTAAAAGTGGTTGCTGGGATGTTGCCCGTTTAAGGTCCGGGCTCCGGCCCTCGTGCCGATGGCAAAGCCGGATGGGGTCTGTGACCAGGCTTCGGCAGGGGCTGAGGGAGGCCGGCTGTGGTGCGGGAACCCGTCCCGGTACAGCGACTGAAACCGTCAGCGACCGGCCTGCATCATCAGTGCGGCAGCTTGTCTTTGAGCGCTGCGTAAGCCCAGGTTCCGGCCATACCGGCAAGAATGGGCACAATCATAATGGTCAGTCCTGAACCGAGCAGGACAAACATCGGACCCGGACATGCGCCCAGAAGTGCCCAGCCCAGTCCGAAGAAGGTTCCGCCAATAATATAGCGTTTCATCTGGGTAGAATCCTTCGGCGAGATCTTGATGGGGTTACCATCCTTGTCTTTGACATTCATTCGCTTGATCACCTGCAGGGAAATCATCCCGACCACAATGGCTCCGCCGATGACGCCGAACATGTGGAAGGATTCAAAGCGGAACATTTCCTGGATACGGAACCAGGATACTACCTCGGCCTTCATCAGAACAAATCCGAAGAGGGTTCCGGCCAGTAAGTAGAGTATAAAATCTTTTGCTTTCATGGTAATTCGTTAAACCGTTATCTGTATAAAATGTTGTTTTTTCTTGGATCTGTCGAGGGGGATCGCACACCGGCAATCGCGTCGTTGCAGCAGGCAGCCGGGACTGACGGAGGCAGGCACAATGACGGCATCCATCCCGCCGTAGCCGATCAGCTCAGGATCATCGGGTAGATCAGGTGTGCCATGATGAGTCCGCCGATAAAGAAACCGATGACGGCCACCAGAGATCCGATCTGCAGGTCAGAAAGACCCGAAATAGCATGACCCGAGGTACAGCCGCCGGCGTAACGGGCTCCGAAACCAACGAAGAATCCGCCTACAATCAGCACCAGCAGTCCGACCGGCGTGCCCAGAGCGCTCCAGGTGAAGATATCCGTCGGCACAAAGCCGCTGAAATCCTGAATACCCATATTGCTGAGCGCTTCAACAGTTACAGGATTCAATGCAATGGGGTTGGGATTGGCAAATACATACCCGCCGAGGAACCCGCCAAGTACGGCTCCTACCAGAAAAATAATATTCCAGGCACCATCTTTTCGCCAGTTATAGTTAAAGAACTCGTTCTTGCTCACACCGCAAGCCGACACGAAATGCCGGAAGTTGGATGAAAATCCAAACATCTTGCCGCCAATGAGCAAAACGATAGGAACAGTGAGTCCGATAACAGGTCCGGCAATGTACCAGGGCCAGGGTTGGGTTAATAATTCAAACATAGAAATAGTTACTGTCGTTATGTGTTCGTGTTCTGTTTTTGACCGTCTCAAGTAATTAACTGAGACAAATATACAGGCAATGTGATTACTTGTCAATACAAGTATTGATATTTTTTCACTTGTATTGTATATTTAGCTCGTAACCAAACAAAAAACAAGGTATAAACGCGCAAAAAGACAGAATATTGGCCCTGTTGACGACGTCTTGAGCCAGGCCTTGTGTCTTTTCCCGCTTGTATACCCCGGCTTATACCATACAAGTCGGCCTGCATCCTACAGGTATACCCTATAAATACACTTCGCTTATGACAACCCTGAAAGAAGGCGTTCCCCGCCACATCCAGATTACCCGGTGGATTGAGCAGCAGATACGCGACTGCAACTACAAACCTGATGAAAAACTACCCTCGGAGAACGACCTCGCCCAGCGGTTCGATGTAAGCCGGGTCACCATCCGCCGTGCCCTGCAGTCGCTGGAAAGCAACGGACTCATCTACCGCTGCCAGGGACTCGGATCTTTCGTGAGTGACACCCGCACCCCCCACAACCTGGTACGGCTCACGGATTTCAACGAGGACATGAATCGTGCCGGACTCAAAGCCAGTTCAGTGGTCCGTCAGTTCACCACCGTAGAAGCTCCGGACTGGCTGGCTGAGCTCCTCGACATTGAAACCGGTCAGATGGTGGTGCAAATTGACCGACTCCGCCTCGGTAACGGCGAACCCGTTGCCTATGACAGCACCTGGATGCCCATGTTCTACGGTCAGCTCATCAAACCGGCCGACCTCGAGCACGCCACCATCTATAAAATCCTGGAAGAAAACTATGACATCCGCGTCATTCGCGGAACCTACCAGATCACGGCCGACCTGGCTGTAGAGGGACTGTGCATGGAACTGAAAACCCCGCCCGGCACCCCACTGCTGCGCATCGACCGCTCCACCTACACCATCGGCAACAAGCCGCTGTACTACCAGAAACGCTACTACCGCACCGATCGCGTCATGTACGAAATGACCCTGGAACGCACGCGGAACGACCGCACCAACTCCGAGGAACTCCCCCTGAAGGAATTTGCCCCGGTTTTCCGGTAAGGCTGCATGCGGTCGATGTCGGCCCGGCGGGCGGACGCTGTCCGATGAAAAGGCGGCTAACCCCCGGCGGGCAGACGCTATTCGATGAAAAGGCGCCAAGACCCCGGCGGCCGAACGCCATCAGCACTATTCTTGTGCAGCGGGCAGCGGTCAACAGGACGGCCCGTTCGCCCGGGCATGGGAACCAACCTCCGGACTCCATGCGTTATAGTGGCCATACAACACGTACCCAAACGCATCCCGCACACCCCTACCCCATCGGCATGACCCATCCAACCATCTACCGGCATATCGCCCTGCTGCTGCTCGCCCTCACCACCATCGCCAGCGCCGGCATCGCGCAAAACACCCCCGGCAGCGCCGGTGAAAGCGGCTCTCAGCCCGAAGACGATGAAGCGCGCGAAATTTACGAGGAGCTCGACCGACGGCTCGGTGCGGTCACCTACGAAACCGCCACCTTGAACATGCGCATCGTAGATCCCCGCGGTCGGGTACGCGAGCGAAATTTGGACACCTGGTCGTACAACGAGGGTGACGTGCGCCAAAGCCTGGTCAAATTCAACGCCCCGGCCGATGTTCGCGGCACCGGATTGCTCACCCTGTCTGAGGGCGACACCGAGGTGCAGCGCTTCTACCTCCCCGCCCTCAACCGCATCCAGACCATCGCCGGATCAGGTCGGTCCGACCGCTTCATGGGCAGCGATTTCACCTATGACGACCTCGGCAGCCAGGATCCGGATACCTTCACCTTCACCACCCTCTCCCACGACCGCCAGGCCGGCCGAATTACGGTCCGCGGCGAGCGAAACACCGAAGCCGCCTACGCATGGGCCGATTTCATGATCGATACCGAGCGGTATGTGCTGCTCAAGGCCACCTATTTTGCCGAAGACGGAACGGCGCTGCGCGAACTCACCGCTGACGACATTACCGAACTGCGCGAGGGCATCTGGCGCGCCGGCAAGCTCACCATGCGCGATTTAATTGAGGAGCGTTACACCGAACTGGTGTGGACTTCGCGCACCATCGATGAACCGATTAATCCCATGGTCTTCACCGAGCGGTACCTGCAGCGCTGATTCTGGCACAGGCCGACGAAGCACTATGCCGCCTGTCAAGAGTCGGACCGGGAAATTTACTCCTGCCCGGACTTCCGCTCGGCCAGCCGGCCGATCAGCAGCACCGCAAACAGTCCCGCCAGCATCATTCCCAGGGCCCAAACCACCGACGCCCGACCATCCCGTAGCCGGACATCCCCGTCTGCCCCGCTCCAGTCCGGCACAAACGGCGCACTGCGAAGCAGCTTATACTTCACCGTCTCCACCACCACCGAAGGCTCCGTCACCGAAATATCGGTCCTGCCCGGAACCTCATCCCCGGCCTGAAGCTCCGCACCCAGCCTTCGGTACTCCGGCTGCAGGGTCGACTCCGGATCGCTGCGCAATTCCTCCACCACGGGCGCATCGCGCGAAACCACTTCAATTCGCACCGATTCGGCATACTCACGGTCCTGAAACGGCCAGATCACGTACAACGACCCGATCATGAACCCGATCAGTACACAGATCGTGACAACGTAATATCGTTGCAGCAACCAGCTCAACAGTCGCGAAAAAAGCATAATCCCGGTTACCATCCCCAGTCCGAACGGCACCAGCACCATCAGGGCCTCCATCGTTTCGGGTCCGCCCAGCTTACCGAACTGCAGCAGGATGAAATCGTATTTCCGCAAAATGAGCAGGATAAACGAGCCGGAAATGCCCGGCAGAATCATGGCCGTAATGGCCAGCGCCCCGCTCATGAACACAAACGCCGCGTTCTCCGGTGTATCGGTGGGCACGAGGGTGACAATACGCAGTCCGATGGCGATACCCAGGACAATCCACAGGGCGCGAGCTATCGTCAGCGAGCCGAGGTCGCGGTAGATGAGCCAGACCGAACCGGCAATCAGCCCGAAAAATAGTCCGTAAACCGGCTCGGGATGGGCAAACATGAGCTCGGGCAGCCCGATGACGCGGGTGAAAAACAAGATGGCGGTAAATACACCGCTGAGCAGCACCAGCAGGAAAAACCAGTGCACGCGGGCAAACACCTCGCCGATTTGCAGCCGGAGTGCGGCGCGAAGCACATGGGTATCGGCGCTTTTGATGGCGTTGATGAGTCGCTCGTAAATGCCGGTGATCAGCGCCATGGTCCCGCCGCTGACGCCCGGCACCACATCGGCCGAGCCCATCAAAAAGCCTTTGGCCAGCAGGGAAGGGATTTCAGCGAGGGTGGTCTGGTCGGGCTTCTCAGCCATGCTGCTGTGGCCTCCAGGTCAGTACCGGCTTATTGGTAGCCTGCACCACTTTCTCGGTGGTTGATCCCAGGAACAGGTGGCTAAGACCGGAACGTCCATGCGTGGTGATGACCACCATATCGCAGTTATCGTTGGCATAATCCACAATTTCCGCGTAAGCCGAAACCGCGCGGTTGACTACAATCTTGAGCTTCGAACGCTTCTCGCCACCACCCCGGGTTGAAATCAGCTGCAGCTGGGCACCATCACGTTTCAGGGAAAGTTCAAACTCCGGATGCTCCAGGGTCCAGGCTTCCAATTTATCCGCCAGTTTCCCGGTAATCGAGGTGATCTGATCTTTGCCCTTCTCGCGGGGTTCATCGTCGAGGGGCGAGCCATGGAGTTCAATAACATGCAGCAGGGTAATTTCGGACTCCAGGGAATCGGCCAGGGCAACGGCGCCACGCAGGGCACGGAAAGAAAGCTTGCTGTAATCGGTAGGCACCAGAATGCGGTCGATGTCGTCCGGCTGGGCGCCGACCGGGATGGCCAGCACAGGCACGCTCGACTTACGTACCACTTTCTCGGTGGTTGAACCCCAGAGGATGTCGCGACCACGCGTTCCGGTGGCACCCATCACCACCAGGTCGGCATCGTTCTGAGCGGCCAGGGTCACAATGGCGTCCGATGCCTTGATATCAACCTGCACCAGCGCCTCGCCCTGTTGCTCTTCCGGAATGTATTCCGCCATATCCGCTTTAAGTCGGGTCTCGCTCTCGGTGACCATGTGCGGGTAGATGTCCTTATCCAGGTTGATGGGCAGTCCGAGCCGGCTGATCGACTCGTTCAGGTATTTGAACGTGGGTATAACGTGGAGTAAGTCCACTTTTCCGCCGTATTTGCGGGTGAGTTCAACGCCGAAGGTGTAGGCTGCACGGGCGGCGTCAGAAAAATCGGTAGGGATGAGAATACGGTTTAATTTCAGCATGACGATGGGATTTCAGATGAAGGTGCTAGCATACCGAAATATACAGGTTAAAATGCTGATTTCGTAGCTGTTGGATGGACATTGTGTGGTTGAAGAAGCCTGCTTTTCGGACACCCGGCAGAAATTCCTACCATCCTTCTCGACCAATCAGCGGCACAAATTTGAATCCGCTGAGGATTTCCTCCTGAAAGTCGTCCTCGCCCAAACGGGTGATAACATGCATGTGCTGGGAGGAGGTGTCGCCCACAGGAATGACCAGCCGACCGCCGGGTGCCAGCTGCGATTTCAGGCTCTCAGGAACCACCGGCGCCCCGGCCGTGACCACAATCCCGTCATACGGGGCATAGGCGCTCCAGCCCAGCGTACCGTCATCACATTTGAGCATGGGCCGGTAGCCGAGCTCACGCAGATGCTCCCGCGAACGCTCGTGCAGGGGGCGGTGCCGCTCAATACTGTACACATTCAGGCCGAGCTCGCACAACACCGCGCACTGATAGCCCGACCCGGTGCCGATTTCCAGCACTTTCTGTCCGGACTTCAGGTCGAGGAGCTCGGTTTGTCGGGCTACGGTATACGGCTGAGAGATGGTCTGGTCCAGACCGATGGGCAGGGCGATGTCCTCATAAGAACGAATCCACAGGGCAGAGTCTACAAAGGTGTGCCGGGGAATGGTGCGGATGGCGCCAAGTACACGTTCATCCCTGATGCCCTTCTCTCGCAGAAGAGCGACCAGGGCGGTGCGTTGTTTCTGATAACGGTTGGATAGCATGGGGGAATATACGCAAATACAACCCCGATGCCAGCACCACCATGAACGGCATCAGGTACAAACGGAACCGGGCATACCCGCTGGGACCACCCAGAATCCACAGGTACAATACCGCGGCCACAAGCATGAGCACCAGCAACGGATACCGCCGGCCCAGCCACCACGCACCGACCAGGCTCCCCATCGCGAAAACCCCCAGGAACAGCATGTAGGCGACCGCATAGACCACCAGCACCGGGTCCTCGCGCAGCAGAATACGCACCGTACCCAAAAGTCCCTCCCTCGACAACGTATTCGTCAGGCCGATCTGCGCATTGTCGGGCTCGCGGAAGGTCCGCGTAAAGACCAGCCTCCCAGGGTCCATCAACGTCACGACCATGCCCCGAACGATGGTACGGACGTACAGAAGCCGGTTTTCGGCGAGGATTTCCCGGGCGAGGGTGCGCTTGGCCTCCTCCTCCCCGGCGAAGGTCTCCAGCTGCGGGGTTCCGCCATAACGACGGGCGTACGCGTCGCGAATCCGCTGCTGGGCTTCCAGGTGAGTGATTCCCTCGCGGGCGGCCAGCACGAAGGCGGCATGACCGGTAAGCATATTCTCGGCGGCGATGGAAGTGTACGCCAGGCTTCCGTGCTGCTGGTAGTTGCGAAGCTGCCAGCTGAAAATAAAGACCATCGCACCGGCAAGGTAGAGGGCCGACAGGGCGAGGGGACGCCGTTTGCCCGCACCCATATACCACAGCGCGACGGTCAGAGCCGGCAGGGCCAGCCAGGGCGCGTACAGGGTGATGGGCTTGAACCAGGTGGCCAGTCCGAGGGCGAGTCCGCCGAGCAGGAAGAGGCTCCAGACGGGTAGTCGGTCGGGGAGGCCGGGGGACTCATTACGGGCCACCGCACGCTGCACACCGTAAGCACCCTCCGTCGGCAAAGCGGCACCGGCACGCCGCAGGCCGGAAACTTCTGCAGGATGCCCTCCAGCCACCGCGCGCTGCACGCCTACATACACCGCCAGCACCGATGCCGTGAGCAGCAGCACGAACCAGGGCTCGGGAACCAGCTCCTTGGAATACATCCACCAGGCCGGATCCAGGGCGATAACCAGCAGCATCGGCCAGGCGCGATCGAGTTTCAGCCGACGCAGCAGTCCCAGCAGCAAGGCCAGAACCCCGCACATGGCCAGAGTGTTCAGCCCGAACAGCACCCACGGACCGGCCGCGGGTCCCACGACCCCATACACGGCGGCCAACAGCAAGGGATAGCCCGGCGGACGAATCATATCGGCGAAGGGATTGGTATCGGCGCTGCCGTAGCCCGGCGACAAGTACCGGCCGGTCTCCAGCATCGACAGGGCATACTGCTCGTACAGAGGGGAATCGCCGTTGTACAGGCGATGGGTGTCGGGCCAGACGAGCAGGGCCAGCAACAGCCGGGAAACCAGCACCACAGCAATGAGCACCATCAGCGGTCGCATCGACCCGAAAAACTGTGACACCCCTCGCGGAAGGAGACGTTTCCGACCGGGACCGTCAGTTGGGTCGGACGCATCGGAATGGAAGTCATACTCGGAGGGTTTTTCAGCCATTCCTCCCTCCTAAAACCGGTACAGCAGCTGCAGCTGCAGGTGGGTATTCCACACATCGTAGCCGATATACTCGCCGGGGATCTCCGTGAGCTCCTTGTACTGATAATTCAGCGACTGTATGAAACTCAGCCGACCGCTCACGGTGAGTCGCTGCCAGGTAAACTGCCCGTCCAGCCCGAGGTTGACATCGGCGTAATGCCGGTACCGGGTGGTGGTGAACATGATGTAATACAAATCGTTGTTGTAGATGGTACGCTCCACGTACGCCCCGATGCGGGTGGTCCCGCGCAGGTAATCGAGCCCGAGGTACTGGGCATTGCTGCCCGGACCAATACCCGCACCCAGAATCTGCCCCCGGTGGGTATACCCATGGCGCACATGAGGATGCACATACCAGGTAGGATAATCGCGCACCCGCCAGGAGTTGGTTTTCTCCAGCTGGGTGAACTCCGAGCCGATGCGTACGAAGTGTCCGGGACTGCCCAGCGGGAAGAGCTTGTTCATGCCCAGAATCCAGGCCATGCCGTGCTCCGGAAGCTCGGTGAAATCGCGCCAGGAAGCCGGACGCGCATTGCGACCCCACTCGCCATAGACTTCCAGCTGGTCGCCGGGGGCTACGTACCGGATGTAGAGGGCAAATTTGTCGTCAAATTTGTGCCGGAGATCGGGCTCCAGCTGCTCCAGCCGGGTTTCAGGGATGTCTTCGTAGGGCGTGCGGAAAAAGGAAAACAGCGCCTGATCCCATCGTTTGATGTCTTCGGAGTAGGCCAGAATGGTCCTGCCGGCACCCACGGTAAGCCCGGGCGTCCATCGGGGCGACCAGCTGAAGGCGAAACCCTGCAGCAGCCGCCAGTCGTCCGGTCGGGCGATGTAGTTCATCGGCAGGGTGTTGCCAAACCGGCGCGGCGGACGATGATCCATGCCTGAGGCCTCCAGCCGACCCCAGAACGCCTGAAATTCCACGTCCCCCGCAGGCGTGCGAAGCGGTCGTTCACTGCGGATGGTAGCGTGGAGGAAGCCCTCGGCGTTGTTGGTCATCAGCAGGGCGTTGCGCTGGCCCGGTCCCCACCAGAACGATCGGGTGGATACACCCGCAGCAATTCCGCGGTGCACGAGCAGCGCTTCGGAATTGCCGGGCACCAGGCGGAGGTAGGGAGCGTTTCGATAGTAATTAGGTCTGTCTATGCGGTTATACAAATATTGATAGTGATACCGCCAGACAAAATCCTCCAGTTCAAGGTCCAACGTCTCGTAGCGGGCACTTTCGTTGTAGAAAACCGTGGGATTCAGCCGGAGGTGCAGGGGACCAAACCGGGCACTGGCCTGAACCGACCACAGGCTGGTGAGTCCGCGGGACGGGAAGATGGCTTCGAGATTGGTGCCGTGGGCCAATTTGCTGTTGTACACGGTGGCCGTGCGGATATGCTCGAGGCGTACATTAAATCGTGCACTGCCGGCGCGAAGCCGGGTGTCAGGAAGTACCTGCAGCAAGGCCGACCGCCGCGCGGAATATTCCTGCAGGTCGCGACGATACTGTATGCGCGCTTCGCGAAGCGACCGGTGCCATCGAAGTCGCGCGCCCAGTTGCCATAGCGACGGTCGGGGACCAGCCGATGCCGGTACGTTTCCGGGTGCATGCAGGGTCAGCGCTGAGGGACGAATGATGAATCCGTTGCGAAGCGGGAGGTCGCCGCTGAGTTGTCCGTACCGCGCCAGCAGCAGATTGGCATCGTGCAGGGCGGGATTTGGATCTGGCTGCAGTCCGCCGCTGCGGTCACGATCGCCGTCGGGTCGCAGCCGTTGTTCCTGCCCCGTTACCCCGACCACGTTCGGATAGGCCGTCGGCGGAGCAACAGCACAATCTGCATCCCGGAAGGTACCGGGAACCGTCGGCGCAGCAACGGCACGATCTGCATCCCGGAAAGTGCCGGGAACCGTCGCCCCCGTTGTATTTGTCCATGCGAATAAACAAATACCAAGAATGCCACCGCGAAACCATGCCTGAAATCCATCAAAAGATGCGGGTGGTTTCACGGGAGGGTTCCTCAATTCGCTTCGGGCGCGGTGAGGGTTTGCTGCCACTTCCAGGCGCTGGAGGTCATTTCATCGAGGGGTCGCTCCGCCTTCCAGCCCAGCACCTGCTCGGCCTTGTCGGTCACGGCCCAGATTTTCTCAATATCCCCCTCGCGCCGAGGCGCCAGCTCGTAATGCAGCTTCACCCCGGTAGTCCGCTCGAACGACTCGATGACTTCCATGACGGTATGCCCGTTTCCGGTGCCCAGATTGAAATAATCCACCACATGTCCCTGGGTAGAAAGCCACTCCAGGGCGCGCACATGGGCAATAGCCAGGTCCACCACGTGAATGTAGTCGCGGATGGCCGTGCCGTCGCGGGTTTCATAGTCGGAGCCGAAGACCTTGAGCTTCTCCCGCCATCCGGCCGCCGTCTGGGTGATAAACGGCATCAGATTGCCGGGCACGCCTTTGGGCAACTCTCCGATTTTCGCCGAGGGATGCGCCCCGACCGGGTTGAAATACCGCAGAATGGCCGTGGAAACCGTGGGTGTGAGCCGGGTGAACTCATCCAGCATCATCTCCGAAATCAGCTTGGAGTTGCCGTACGGGGTCATCGACCGCGTAGTCGGGGTGTTTTCCGTCACGGGGACCACCTCGGGCTCGCCGTACACCGTACACGAGGAGCTGAATACCAGATACGGCACCGCATAGCGCTCCACCGCCCGCATAAGATTGACCACCCCGGAGATGTTGTTGTCGAAGTAGGTGACGGGCTGTTTCAGGCTCTCGGGAACCGATTTCTTGGCCGCGAAGTGGATGATGCCCTGAATGCCGGTGTCCGAACCGACCTGCTCAGGCTGCGCATCGTGGCCGGATACGGAACCATCGGCCGTGCCACGGGCTCCGGCAGCGCCGCTTTGGGTGCCCTGGTCCGTCGACTGGCCGACCGAAGCCGCGCCCCCGCCTTCTACACAGCCCTCGTTGCGGAAGACCGCATCCAGCCCCGACTGATCCAGGATATCGACCTCGTAAAACGTGATGGGCTGCCCGGTGAGCTCTTCGAGCGCCTGATGCACCTCCGCATTGGAATTGGATAGATCGTCGATGATGACCACCTCGTGACCGGCCTCGCACAGGGCCGTTACCGTGTGCGACCCGATGTAGCCAAGTCCGCCGGTTACCAGAATTTTCATGAAATCTGCATCCTAAAAATGAATATTAACACGGGAAAAATAGGCATTTTCCGGCAATTACCACGGACCCGGTTTGCCGCCGAACAGCCCGGTTTTCGGGTCCTGATACCGGTACTCGCCCTCCAACCGAATCCAGCGCAGCGGCCTTCGGGCCGCATCCTCCAGCATATCCACATGCACGCCCAATGCCTGCCCCCGCTGCCCGTTGCGATACGTCAGCTGCCAGTCGAAATACATCCCCACCCCATGAAACGGCCAGGTGGTAGCCACATTCCAAAGATGCTCCGGCTCCAGCGTGCGACGCATCCACGCCCCGGGCTCAAACAAAATCACATCCAGGGCCACGCCCTTCCCATGGGCACTGGTGGGGTGATTGCGGTAGGCCGAGGTGATCAACGTCGGGCACCCATGCCACTCCCGCCATTCCAGGAAGCTTCGCAGGAAGCCGGTTTTGAGGTGATGCGCCCCGGCGCCAAACTCCGAGGGCTTGAATCGGCCGGAGGCCTCCAGTAATTCCAATTGTCTTGATGTCATATCGATTTCTCCTGATTAACGACTACAGTTTTTCGGTCGATGCCGGCGCGGTTGCGGACCGACCTGGCGCTGTGCGATGCCGGCGCTGACGCGGACCAACCTGACGCTTTGCGATGCCGGCGCGGTTGCAGACCGACCTGGCGCTGTGCGATGCCGGCGCTGACGCGGACCAACCTGACGCTTTGCGATGCCGGCGCGGTTGCTGACCGCTCGCGAGTGCTGCACCCGGAACAATGGCGACACTGCACGATGCCAGCCCCGATGCCGCTACCGGGTGACGATGCCCGGAAACAGCCGGTAGCGCAGGGTCAGTCGCAGATGCACATTCAGCGGATTGCGGTAGCGGAGCTCGTCTACAACCAGGCTGCCGTCGCCGGCCTCTATGGGCTCGCCGGTGGCCGCATCGGTGGCCAAACGAATATAATGCTGATTGCGGGCTTTTACCAGCCATACCCCCGCCTGAAATTCCAGTTGCCGACCCCAGAACGACCGACTCGCATACCCGCCGGCCGTCATTTCAAGCTCCTGCCGCGCATCGGGATAGACGCCCTCCAGCAGCCGGAGGTAGGTAACCCGGTTCTTGCGTGTGAACTCGCCCATGAGCCCGGCCTGCCAGACCCCGCCCGACCGCTGCACGGAGGCAAACCAGCTGGTGCCCGCCAGCCCCACGAACGATCCCAATCCACGACCGAGGTGAGCAAGGCCCCCGACACCGTGGCTGTAAAAACCCAGGTCTGACGGAGACTGCCCGCGCACCCAGAGCCGAACCCGACTCGGCATGGTGTTGCTGGCGTCCATGATTTCGGCACTAAGCGACCACGCACTGCCGGGATCGACCGCCGGACGAAACACTTTATGCATCCCCAACAGATACGCCCGGGCATGATTGGGCTCCAGATAAAAATCGCGGATGTCCGTGGCATGATCGGTGCGACCAAACTCGCCGTAGAAGGTGACTTCACTCACGGGAAAATGCCAGGAAAAGTACGCCGAGGCACGCTGATCGTCCGGAGCAGAACCATCGCCCAGTCCCGAATCGCCCGGCTCCAGCTTCGATTTCTGAAACGGCTGAAACAGCGGGAAATAATCGCTGCGCGAATCCAGGTCCCTCGCCCGGATATGAAACGCACGGATCAACCCCACATGCAGTCCCGGGGCAAATCGAGGCTCAAAATCCACCACCAGAGCCGTGAGATAGCGCCAATCGTCGCTGTAGGACGCCTCGTTATAGTACGAACGCTCCAGCCGACCGGCAATATACTGAAATTGCAGCCCGCCGATGCCGGTTTGCAGAGGACGATTGGTGTGCAGGGTCAGATGATTGAAGCCCGGAGCGTTGTTGCTCATAAAAATACTGTGCCGCCTGCCCGGACCCCACCACAAATTCTGATTACTCACCCCCGCCGAGAGCGGACCCAGCATGAGTTTCGCCCAGGTTTCGCCCCAGTACCAGCGATTCACCGCAGCGGAGTCGATGCGCACCGGCGCGTCGAAACTTCCGTGGGTGCTTATCCATGCTCCGCGGGCCGGCTGCGGAAGCAGGTCGCGCGCCGTGGCAAAATCACGGTTCTCAGCCGTAACCCAGACCGGCGCCAGCTGCACGTCAAAAATCAGCCATCGCAGGGAAAATCCGCCGGTAGCAGCCTGGGCAACCCCCCTGCCCGACCAGGCCGGACCGTTATTCGGCGACCAGACCCGGTCGTTGTTGTATTGCGTGACCGAGGTGAACGGCAACAGGTAAACTTCGGGTCGGGCGAACTCCCGCAACCAGTAACGCGAACCCTGCCAGGGCTGGTCGGCACGGTTGAGGCCCAGTCGACCCAGGGTTTGTCGGTGGAGGGAGGCCCGCAGCGGTTCCGGCAGCAGCAGGTGCCCCAGCTCCCGGGCGTTGCTTGGGTGACGGTGCAGCTGTTGCTCCGGATGAATGACAAACACCCGCGTCAGGGGCATGGGCGCCCCGGTAAACGACCAGAGCATCGGCGCTGAGGGCGTACGGGAATCCGTTGACAGAACGGAAGCCCGCGACTGCGCCAGAACCTCGCCGCTGAACCACAACACGATCAGCGCCGGCATCGCGGCTATAAGCATCCATCGCAGTACAGTGTGAAATGCCGGCATGAAAAAAGGAAAATAGTGGACAATTTCTATCTGATTTTCATACCACTCATAGGCCTTAACGACGTCCTCCCGGGCTTTTAGCGTAATTTTCAATGGAAAAGCCATTGTATATCAAGAGAATTGCTTTACGAAAGTCCCCCAGGAAATGGCTTGCTCAGCATCTTCGTCTAACGTCTTCAATCGGGATTGAAGCTCGATCACATGCGATTCAGGAATATCAATTACGGAAGGGTCATCTGCTATAGCATCCCATAATGCTTCCACGAGAAGCAGTTTTTCACGCTTAGAAAGTTGATTAATATGCTGGATTACAGTGGGTTCCATTGATTCCTTTAAACTACATCATTTTCATCAATTTGACTGCTTATAATGCTCAATTAAGCTCGTTTTTGCATAAAATGCAACAGCCAGTTACCCACAAAAAAACCGCACAACCGGCTCCGGATTCCCCCCGAAAAGCCCGCTGTGCGGTTTGCGTTGGTGGCCTGCATGGTCGCGGCGCATCCACGCGCCCGACCACCAGTCCGATCTACTTAGTTAAACAGATACCGGATACCGAACTGGGCACTCCAGGTATTGCTGATGTTGATGTTCTCACGGAAAGTCTCCGCTCCATCGTTCACGTTGACCGTGAACTGGGCATTGCCCTGGGCATCCACCCCGCGATACTGCATCGGTGTCTGGGTGTTGGTCGACTTGCTCACGCCCCACTCGTTGTTGAGCAGGTTGCCGAAGTTGAGGATGTCAAAAGTGAGCTGCACACGATTGCTGCCGTACACCCGTACATCCTGGGAGAATCGCACATCCACACGATGCAGCCAGGGCAGCAACGCACCGTTTCGCTCGGTGACCTTACCGCGATTTTCACGCAGATACGCATCTTGCTCAATGAAATCGTTCAGCGCCGACCACTGCTGCGCTACCGTCCGGGTGACGTTACCGTCATCATCGGTAATCGGAATCAGCTGGGCATCGGCCTGGTCACGCGGCACGTACATCAGTCGCACCCCGGTACCGTCGCCGAAGTTCCCATCGTACGTGTAGCTGAACCGACCCTGATCGCCGCCCACATAGATCAACGACACGCGGGTCGGGAAATCCTGCAAAAGCGACTCGGTGGTATACGCCAGCTGGGCTACAATACGGTTCGGAGTATCAAAGCGGGAAAACCCGGTCTCCGGATTGTTACGGTCAACCTGCGCCACATTCGGCCAGAGCGACTGCGCCTGGCTGCCGCCGATGAGGCCGTAATCGCGCGATACGCTGCGGGTGTAGTAAGCACTGGCATACAGACCAAAATCGAAGGTCTTCTCCGCACCGGCGGTTACTGCAAAGTACGAACCGCTGTTGATGTTGGTCAGGTAATAGACCTCGCGCAGGTTGGTGCCCTCCGCGCCCGGAATGAAGGAGGTGTACAGCGGATACTCGTTTCCGCCAACGCGCGCAACGCTACCCGTGGGCTGATGGGCCAGGTTGACGGCCAGCGGCGAGTTGTAGTCCTGCGAGTAGATGATCTCCAGATTCCCGATCACATCAAACGGCAGACGGTGGTCTACGGCGATGTTGCTTCGCCAAACCTGTGGAAGCTTGAAATCATCGGCGGTGATGTTGAGCTGGCTGGGAACGGCCACGGCGATGGAGGATGGATCCGGCCGGTACGCGTTCACGTCCGACTGAAACCCGTTCCAGGACGGATTACCGCCTACGCCCCAGTCGGCCGCGTACAGCCCCTGCTGACCGCGCATCACACCGTTGGCGTTGATCTGGTTGGAAACCCACACGAAGGGGAGTCGACCTGAAAACACGCCGGTTCCGCCACGTACCTGGGTGTTGCGGTCGCCGAAGACATCCCAGTTAAAGCCGACCCGCGGGGAAATCAGCGGATTCACACCGGGGAAGGAGCTCACATCCGGGGTGATGGCATCGCCGCCGTTTGGATTCGGAATGCTCAGGTTGAGGGCATCCACGGCGGTGTTCCGGGGGGCATCGATGGGATAAAACGGCATGTCAATACGCAGACCGGCCGTCACTTTCAGATCACTGTTGACCTGAAACTCGTCCTGAAAGAAGACACCCAGCTGGGCAAAATTGACCTCGTCCAGCGGCAGGGTCGTCGGATTTTCGGCATCGTAGGTGAATCCGATGGCGAAGTGCGAGGGACGAACCGCCGGATTTCGGTCGATGACCGCCGCTACGAAATCATCGTACGACTGAAACCGGTACCAGGAGTTCCAGGTGGGGTTGAAGGCGTTGGCGAAGGTCATGTATTCAAAGTTGATTCCACCGGTGAAGGTGTGTCGACCTGCAAAGTAGGTGGTGGTGTTGGTGACGTTGAATACGTTGTTTTCCAACAGGTTACCCACGGTGAAGAGCTCATCGCCCATGGTCAGGTAGTACAGCAGCTGTCCGTTCTCGTCGGGCTCAAGAACCTCGATCATCGGGAAGGGATCGTTGCCGCCGGGTACGCTTCGCTGCGGGTCGGTGATGGTGGTGTACCCCACATTGAAACTGTTGGAAATGTTATTGCCGAAGGTGGAGTTCAGCTCACCCACCAGAGAGGTGATGATGTTGTCAACCGAGTAGTTTCCGTTGCGGAAGGTCAGTCCTTCGGGACCAAAACGGTTGGTGTTGCGATACCGCTCGCTGCTGGGGAAGCCCCGGATGGAGTTTCCGTTGATGTTCACATCGCGGAAGCTGTCGAACTGATTGAACCGCAGCATGGCCCGGTGGTTCTGGTTGATGTTGTAGTCGAGGCGGGCGTTGAGTCGCACGGCCTGGTTGCCGAAGGGAATGTTCTCAAAGTTGCCGGCTTCGTAGCCGTAGATTTCGCGGAGCTGGGCACGCACAAATTCGGCGCGATCAATGGGTACCCGGGAAATCTGGGTGTTGTCCGGTGTCTGACCGGGACGCAGGGCCAGTCGACTGTCGCCGGGGTTGTCGGCTTCCTCCTGCTCGGCGGAGACGAAGAAGAAGAGCTTGTTTTTGATGATGGGTCCGCCCGCCGAGAAGCCCACGGTACGGGTGAAGGAGTCATCCACATTGATGGTCACATCCCCGATTTCGGTGCCGAGGAAGTCCTGATTGCGGTAAAAATAGTACCCGGTGGCGCGGTACTGGTTGGTTCCGCTACGGGTTACGGCGTTTACAGACGCGCCGGTGAACCCGCCCTGACGGACATCATAGGGCGCCAGGTTGATCTGCACTTCTTCGATGGCGTCCAGACTGACGGGGTTGCCGCCGGCGAACTGGGAGGAGCCCAGACCGAAGTTGTTGTTGTACACGCTACCGTCAATGGTGTAGTTGTTGAACCGGTTATCGCGACCGGCAAAGCTGGTTCCGCTGCTCTGCGGGGTGAGCTTGGTCAGGTCGTTGATGGAACGACTAATCGTGGGGACCCGGCCGATGCCCTCGGAGGTGATGTTGGTGGACGCACCGGTTCGCTCCTGGTTGAAGGTACGGTCGAGCTCTCCGCTGACGATGATTTCATCGAGCTGGAGGGTGCTCTCGGCAATGGAACCGGTCAGGTTATAGGTCTCGCCGAGGCTCAGAACGATTTCCTCAACGACCTGGCTCTGGTAGCCCAGGAAGGAGAAGGTGACGGTGTAGGGACCGCCCACACGCATGTTGGAGATCCGGTAGGTTCCGTCGGCCCGGGTTACGGTGCCGTAAACGGTGCCCGATGGCGTGTGAACGGCAACTACGGTGGCGCCGGGAACCGGCTCCTGAGCGTCGTCCAGCACAACCCCGGTGAGGGAGGAGGTCGTTACCTGGGCCATAAGCAGGACCGGTAACAGCAGCGCTGCAAATATTACTGCAAGTTTTTTTGACATGACAATGATGTTAAGTTAGCTAAATAAACGTGACTGAGTTTTTGTGTTGCGGGCGGACAACAGGAGGCTGCCCAAACGCAATGGCGAATGTATTCCGCGTGTTTCGGCGGGTAAAAACCCGATTCCTGTACGCAGCTTCTCCCCGACCGGTCGATTTCTCGCGCCGGGTGGGTACTGTTCTCAGGTGCCCGAAAACTGCGCAAAGATAGGCTGGCATTGTTATGGCAGTGTTACGGTCACAGTTATTTAATCTGGCTTTCGATCTGGCTGTGTCATACCGTCGGTCGGGACCCGGGGAGGACTTTTTTCACGAGCTCTGCAGCGATGAGGGGTCCGTCATTTTCTCGGGTTCTGCGGGCCCGGGACCGCAATGCCGGCTGCATGAAACCGGATTTATGCGGCGGAGGCGGGCTTTCGATCCAGCCTCCAGGCCACGACCACCCAGAGCATGGAGACAGCCGGCAGCAGGTAGCCGATGAGGAAGTCCATGAGGGCCAGGGCTGCCGGCACGCCGGTCAGGCCGATGAATAGCAGCACGAGGTTGACCAGGGTTACGAGCAGATGCACCGCGAAGAGCCACGCGGTGTGACGATACAGCCCGGCGAGCAGGAGCAGTACGCCGCCGAACAGGAAGAATTGGTCGCCGAAGCCTTTGAAAACGTAGTAGGGTTTGGATCCGGCCGCCGACATGGCTACCGGTCGGGCGTCTACGGATGGAGCCGGGTCAACGGATGGGGATTCGGACTGAATTTCACTACCGGACTGGATTTCACTACCGGACTGGATTTCGCTACCGGATTGGGTTTCGGACCGGGCGTCAACGATCGGATCGGTGCCGGCGTCAGCACCCTGCGCGGAATCTGGTTCAGTATCTGCCTGGTTGGCGGATGAGGCCTCCGGCGCGAGCGCATCCAGCCGCTGCTGGTCGTATACATAAATGCCCGTCGTGCCCGACTCATACCAGGGCAGCAGACCGTTATCCTCGCCTCCGTGTACCGACTCCGCCGCCGGCCAGATCAGAACACCGACCAGCAATACGCGCACCACCCGCAGCACCCAGAAATACGCGGCAATAAAAGCGATCGCCGCCAGAAAACGAGCCGGAAGCCCGTTTAGGTTGAACCTATTTCCCGGTCGCCGGGCCGGATTATTCCGGGATTCACCATTGCCATGGTCGCTGCCCGCAACGGCGTCATCGGATTTGCCCGTCGCGTCGTCCAATCGGTTCACATCCCCGCTCACGAGAGGGCCGGTTCACCGGCGTTACCCGGTTTCGTACCGTCCGCATCCGCACCAGCGTCATCCGGTCCGCCGGCAAGCGTTCCGCCATTGGAAGCATCGTCAGGACCGCCGAAAAAGCGTCGCTCGCCGTAATTCACCCAAACCACCCACATCCCGAACACCACCAGATAAAAAATGGCCGTGGTGGAGTAATCGTGCGTGATGTCGAAAATGCCCGGCGCATGCACCTGGGTGATGGCCAGCACCAGAATGCGGATGATATTGGTCAGGTACAGCACAAAAATACCGATGGGCACAAAAAGCACGCGATTCAGATTCCGACCCGGATAGGCCACCACAAATCCCACGAACAACCCGATCACCTCGATGCCGTTACAGCCGTCAATGATTTCCAGCATGTTCGAGCCGGCCAGCCCGATCAGCCGACCCTCGGCAAAAACCTCGAATCCCATGGCCGTGAGCATGGTTCCGCCCAGCGCCACAATGTGCTCCGACAGCCAGAGGTCGACCCGACCGTCCGGGAGAATCCACAAATCGTACAGGAAGTACCAGATCACATACACCGCGAGGGCTTTGACAAAAAAGGTTACAACTTCGGAGCGCTGCATGGGCTTACAAAGGGTTGGCAACCGGCATGCAGGCCGGGTTATCCGACTCGCCGGAGCAATTCGTGTTGGGTAAAACGGCGGATGAAAACCATGACTAAGCGGCTCATCGGCCCAAATCAAAAATAAATGTACAAAATCGCCGTGAACGGTGCGAAATTATCGCTGTTAAAGTTGTGACAAGGACCGATTGTTAACTAATTACCGCTAAAACAACATTGCAATGACAGTATATTTACTGTATAATTGTAGCAGTTAGACTACAATGAATTATTCTTAATCCAGCATCATGAGTACTACCAAAACATTTGACCCTGGAAAAAGTATCCGTAGAGCAAGACGAAGTAAAGTACAGGGACAGAAATGGAGTATTGCCATTGCCAAAACCGAGTTCGTTTGGTCAACGAAAATGGACCGGGTAGATATTATTCGCAAAAAGCTACCCTACGAAGCAATCGAGGTCGTCAGTTTTCGGGCAAACCTACCAGTTAAACGGGTTTTACAACTACTGGACATGCCACAAACGACCTACAATAAAAAAAGAAAAGCTAAAGCCTTGCTAAGCAGCAGAGACAGCGAACTGGTGTTAGTGCTATCGGAATTACTCGATTTCGGGCTATCTGTCTTCAACAGTGAGGAAGAAAAGTTTTATCGATGGTTAAAGAAGCCAAACATTTCTTTAGGAAATGTAACACCAGAGAGCCTTTTCGACTCGCTGACTGGTATTCAGGAAGTCAAAAATAGCTTAACTCGGCTTGAATTTGGGAATATGGCCTGATGCGGGTATTTCGTATTGAGCGGGAAAAATATCTAAAAACCACATTACGTGGGGTAGGGGCGGCATTAACAGATGGATTCCGATGGAATAGTCTGAATACCTACCTGGTGTATACATCCGAATCACGAGCTCTTGCTACATTGGAAATTGCAGTTCATCTGGACCTAAGCGAAGATCTTCCCACAGATCGATTTTATGTGGAAATAGATATTCCAGACTCCATTGAAATTGCTGAGTTACGGCTTGAAGACCTACCAAATGGTTGGGACGCAAAACCTCCTATACTTGAAACACAATATATTGGAGATGATTTTGTACGTGGACATAGCGCCGCTGTGCTTAAAGTTCCAAGCAGTATAGTTCCATTCGAATACAACTATCTGATAAATCCCGGTCATCGTGACGCAAGCAAAATTTCGGTAGTTTCGAAAACACCTATGGTTTTCGATCAAAGAATAGGTCAATCAAAGCATCGTCGCTAAAAAGTCCGTGGACTAAAGATTGGTTCTCATTAAGAAGAGCAACCCACATTATTAAAGCAACCCTGCACACCTACCCGTCTGCCAGGAGTTCACGGTACAACGCGAGGTAGTCAGTGCCCATGCGTTCCTGGCTGTAACGCTTCCGGATGTCGGCCGCCAGCTGCTCCCAGGCCGGATCGCCCGATTTCCGGGCCGACAATACCCGCTCCACGGCCCGACCCATGGACTTCGCGGCTTCCGGGGCATCGGCAATGCGAAAAAGCAGTCCGTCGGTGAGGTTCTCGTGGCCGGCAAACAGCTCGTGGCGCACCCCGATACGCGAGAGCACGGGCAGAAGTCCGGCCGAAACCCCCTCGGCCACCGTCAGCTGAAATCCCTCCGTGTTGGACCCCGAAACCAGCACATCCGCCCGACGATACCAGTCTTCGGGCTGCGATGAGGGGCTGCCAAGGACGACATCAGCGCCGCGGACCGCCGCAGGGTCGTGGGCAGAGTCGGAAGCATCCGATGACGATGCGGCCCCGGGTTGCGGCGTGCCGGCAGTTGTATCCGGTGACGTACTGCCCGGCGACCGGACCATATCCGGTAATGCCGTTGTTGAATCGCTCCCATCCAACGCCTCGGGCGAGGCGGCTTCGACCACCGACAGTCCCAGTCGCTCGGCTTCCGTCCTGCACAGGTCCCGCAACCGGCCTTCGCCGGCCAGCACCAGCTGCACCCCCGCATCGGGAAAATGCCGCCGGACCTGCCAGAACGCCCGAACCAGCGTGAGCGGATCTTTGAGCGGGGTCAGCGCATCCATACAAAGAAAACGGACCTGCGCGGAAGCCTGGCCGGATTCGGTATCGCCGGTTTCTTCCGGCAATGGCGTGGTTGATGAAAAAGCTTCCGATGTTAGCATCGTGGTCGAGCGACCCGCAGATGTTCTGGAATTTTCTGCAGCATCCGATGGAGCGGGTGTACCAGCACCCACCCCCGAAAACCGCGCCGTATCCACCCCGTTGGGAATGGCCACCAGCGGTAGCTCCGGCCATCGCGCGGACACCGTATCGCGCACATGCTCCGAAACGCACACCACCCGGTCCATGCGCGACCATGCACGGCGCTGCACCCGCTGCATCACGGCCGAGGGAATCGGTCCGTAGGTATAGCGATAATCCTGCCAGGGAATGTTGTGCATCACCGAAATCCGGGCCGACACCACCCCCGCCGGCAAGCCACCCACCAGCCAGTCGGCGCGAATCCCCGCACTCTGCACCACATCCGGCTGCAGACGGACGAGGAGCGACCGAAACGCGGCCCGACCCTCCCGCCAAAACGCCAGCCCCTGCGGACCAAAACCATGCACCTGCGCCCCGGCGGCTATAAAATCCGGGCGAAGGGAATCGGAATACACACGTTCCGTTCGAGGGGAACCCTTGCCGGATGGGGCACTCGCAACCAAGGCATCGGATTCGGAAGAGGCATCGGTTTCGGAAGAGACACCAGGTTCAGAAGAAGCACCGGCTTCGGAAATGGCCCCGGCCTCATACGAGGCGCCACCCAACGAGCGATCCTCCCCCGCCGCCGACAATTCCACCACATCAACGGCCACCTCACCGCGCATCCCGCGCACCAGCGAGAGCAACTGCACCCCGGGACCCGACCGCGCCAGCGATGAAACCACCAACAAAATCCGTTTCAAACCATCGTTCTCCGTTCGCATAACAAAACCAATCTACATACACGCGCCCCCGCCGGAACCAACCAAAAGATACCTCCCGACAGAAACTACTATTTCAAAAAAAACACCCAAAGTAGGGTCGACGGCCAAAATGCGCCACCACGCACCAGCCGCGGCAAAACCTCAATCATAAACTTCTTCGTACCCATCACCCATCCAACGTGCGCGCCGTGTCATCAGAAAACTGGGCGTAAGCAATAAAAAAATAATAACCTTGTGCGCATGCGCCCAGAACGCATACCGCAGATGTTCAGATAAGCCAAAACGTTTTTTCTGCAAATAGAAATACGACAGGTCAACTACCACATTGACCGCATGAAACAGCAGGAAAAACGGCAGGGAGAATATCCAGCCAAAGAGCATAAACAGGCCATAGACGACGGCATAACCAAAGAAAACCCACAAAAACAGCTGATATTCTACTTCATTATCGATGCCGCCCCGAAACCACCGGCGCTGCTGGCTCAGCAAGTGCTTATACGAGGGTACCGGTCGCAGCGCAGCCACCGTCTCAGCACTGACCACATTGATGATACCCGCCTTGTGATGCACAACCATTTTCATGAGCGCAAGGTCTTCGGCAATGCTGAAATCCACATTCTCAAGACCGCCAGCCTCCTCGTAAATCGATCGTTTAATCGCCATATTCGGACCCAGACAGGCAAACGGGATACCCAAACCGCTCAGTCCGAGGTTGAACATCTGTGTAAATGCCCAGGATGCCCGCTCAAATCGTGATACCCAGCCCGTATCCATCACATAGAGCGCCCCGCCGAGCATGCCCGTATCCGGCCTGGCATGACTAAGCATATGCCGCAGCCAGGTAGCAGGTACCCGGGCGTCCGCATCTGTAATAAAAACCCACTCCCCGGTTGCATGTTTCATTCCCCAAAAGATCCCGCGGGCTTTGGCCTGAAGCCTGGTAGGAGGCATATCGCGGGAATGCAGGGCCAGCACACGCTCGTCTGCAGCGGCAATCTCATCCACCAGCCGACCCGTGCTATCGTCAGAATTGTCATCCACCAGAATAATCTGCAGCTTTTCAACAGGGTAGTCCAACGCGCGAACCGATGCAATACAATCCGGAAAATCCTGCTCCTCGTTTCGGGCACTTACCAGCACCGTGACCATGGGAAGCTCCGAATCATCGAGCAGTCGGGGTGGTTGATTCGGAGTTCGCAGAAAACCGACAATCAGCGGGGTTATCAGTATCACATAAAAAACTGAAAGTCCCCAAAACATGTACACAGCCCAGGGATTCTGCTGATATTCCGTAAGTAGTAACTCTAGCATGAGATTCCGTTTAACGCAAGACCGCCGGTGTTGATTTTTGGTTAATATAGGAGTTTCGAGGGTGACTTTGACCCCGCCGGCACAATTTTACCCGCGCCGCCAACCGCCGCCGAGGCAGACCCGCACACCGTCCGTACATCACCCGCCGAGGCAGCCCGCACACCGCCCGCACATCAACCGGCCCAACCGGCCGAACCGGGCCCTCTCCGGCGGAGGCCTCAACCATCCGGGCATCCCGCCGACCGCCCCAACGAGGCCAATTTACCCCTATAACCTTTGCCGCAGAAGCGCTAATTTTGGGCATCGATTAAACCACCACCGCCATGTCCCTATCCCGACTCCTGCTGCTCACCATCCTCGCCCTGACCGCCCTGACCACCACGGTTCTCGGCCAGGCCTCTCTCGTGCCGGCCAACCACCCCGTGTACGACTGGCTGTACAACCAGCGCGTGGCCGGAAACCTGCCGGCCTACGAGTACGAAGTGCTGCCCCTGACCCGGCGCGATATCACCCGCCACCTGAACTACCTCCGCGCCAACGCCCCCCTCTCCCGCGCCCAGCAACGCAGCCTGGACTCCTACCTGCGCGAATTCGATGTGGCCCGAATCTCCCCCGAAGGCGGCCACTCCGCCGCGGTCTTCTACGACACGCTCGACTGGGGCGGCGGCTCCATCGCCGACCGGGCACGGACCTACCTCGGCGATACCGAGAAACACGCCCTGATCATGCGCTCGCGCGAGGGATTCCTCCTGCTGGACGGCGGCATCGGACTGCGCGCCTTTGTGGTGCGTGACGGCGACCTCGCCCAGCAGACCCTCAGCCAGCTCACCGACATCCGCGTTATCGGCGGCTACGGCGAAAACATGGGCTTCCACGGGGAAATCAACCTCGCCAGTCCCGTCCTGGGCAGCGGAGCATCCATTTTCGCCTACGACGGATTCTACTTTCATAATTTCATCAACAAAGAACGCTTCGCCGGCAACGACCTGGCCTCCGTCACCTACTCCCTGGTCCACCGCGAGGGCTACGCCACCGTGCAGTTCGGCAACACCATGGCCTTCAGCATCGGTCGGGGCAACCTGAAAATAGGCACCGGCGAGGAAGACAACTTCTGGTTTTCGCGCAACGCTGCGCCCCTGGAATGGCTCCGGCTCGACATCGGGAACCGGTGGATGCGCTACCAGCGCCTGCACGGGGCCATGAGCTGGCCCGCCAGCATCATCCGCCAGCAAGACGATCCCCTGCTGATCACCCGCAACGCCCCCCAGCGCTTCGTGGTCATGCAGTCCGGCATCGTGCGACCCTTCCCGTGGTTTCATTTTGGGGTGTTCGAGATGATCAACTACTCCAATCGCGGCATGGAAATCGCCTATCTCAACCCCATCAACATCCTCTCGTTTGCCGAGCGCGACCTGCAGGACCAGGATAATGGCTGGGCCGGGGTCTACGGCGTACTGCGTCCCCTGCGCGGACTGGAGCTCTACTCCGAGCTGGTGGTAGACGACCTGTTCACCGTCAGCGAAATCATCCGTCGCAAGCGTCCCGATGTAAGCCGGTTTGCCCGACGCTATGGCGCGCAGTGGGTTCCCGGGGCCGACTGGCGGTTGTTCAGCGAATACGAGCGGATTGATCCCTTCGTGTACTCCCATCCCTACGCGCTCAACAGCCACACCAACTACGATGTCTCCCTGGGCAGCCAGCTTGAGCCCAACTCCGACCGGCTCACGGCGGGAGTGCGGTGGTTCGGGCTGCCCCGCTCCTGGGTTTCGGTCAAGGTCCGGTACGTGCGGAACGGCCGGAGTACCCGCGATGCCGACGGCAACCTGATCATTTACGCCGGGGAAGATGTGAATCGCGGTCGACGTATCAACCATTTGCTGCGACCCGACGAGCGATACGAAGAAAGCTTCCTGTTTCTGGACGGCGATTTACACCGCTGGGCGGGCCTGGAGCTGCACGCCAGCTGGGAGCCACGTCGGGCCTGGGTGTTGAGCAGCCGGCTGGACTACCGCCACATGCTCGAAGGCGAGCAACTCGCCAACCGCACCGTCTTCTGGCTGGATATGCGGGTGGGGTTTTAAAAAAAACACCTTAGGTTAGATGCTCGGGTCGGGTTTTTGGTGAACCCAGAACTAGCCGGGTACAAACACAGTATAATGAGCGAATCTTAGGTCAGTTCGGACCTACAGATAGCAATAGGTTGGGATCGTGCGTGCGACTACTACTTCGAATTGAATGTAACCCGTCGGTGAGCTTCTTTGTCCGAAAGCGAAAGTAAATTGTGCCCTCTTTTCTTCGCAACACCCTGTAATACGAGATCTTCAAATTCATTAGAGATCCGGATGAGCTTATCCACATCCTGATCATCATGAAATTTAGCACTCGCTTGGGCAAGACTTTTTTTCAGGCGCTTCTCAATGGAACTCATAGGCTAATCAGATAAATTTTCGGGTTTGAAGGAAAATACGAAATCCGCGGTTTACAACATAGTCAGACATAAGATCGTAGTAGTCCCTTATTAATTTACGTCGTTTAATATCCATACTGTAGTCGTCAATTTCTAATCTCAACTCTTTTAAGGCTTCAATATTGATTGGTCTTCCGTGTGATTTCCATTTATTGTTATTACTAAGCTGATCTGCAATTTCCTTTGCCCGTTCAATTTTTTCCTCATCCGTTACATCACTGCCAATCTTTATCGGGTTAGATCTGTGCTTCGACCAATATTTAAACTTGTATTTTACTAACCATTTCTCCAGTAAGGCAATAGTTAGGTCTTTAGCCTGTTCATAACCTCTAAGCTCAGCTAAATCAAAATCTTTCAAAATAATAAATTCAGCTTGAGAAATAGTATGATTCTGTGCTTTCTCAATCAGCTGATTGATTTTATCAAGATATCCCAAAGCAGCAACCATACGCCCTTCCTTGTTTTGAATCTGAGGGTCTATGGGACCAAGTACTGGTTTCATAAAGGATGTTTACAATTAATTAGTAATGATTTCTTTGTGATGAGATGGTCTGTAGCCAAATAAAACAGAAATACACGAACGCCAATAGTTGGTACGTTTTGCTTAGCGTACATGATCTGTATATTCAATAGAGACCCTTAACCCGGAAATCTTACATTTTTTGTCACAAAATTCACAACGAAAGCCAGCCGCACCGTCTTCTGGCTGGATATGCGGGTGGGGTTCTGAGCCAGACTGAATAAGCTTATGTAAGCGACTCCTACAAACAGCTTTTCTATTAATGTAGTTTTCTCAGGCTAAGCAGAACGTAACTTCCTGCAAGGTGTCAATCATGGTCAGACACCAGCGATTCTTTCATTTGAGAAATTACATGGGTTGGATTTATAAGCGGTAGCGGTACTTCTCCCACTACAGTCCCCTGCGATTTTGCAATCAAAGCGCCACGAGTGGTTGAGTAAGCGATACTTAAAAAGGTAACCAGCAAGTGTTCTGGTATATGTTCAAAACGCTCAGCAGGTATACCCTTAATTTTGAATGATGTCATAGTCTCTATAGCCGCAACCTCATTCTTACTTTGCTTACGTTCCATCACACGTATACGAAAACCAACCTGAAATGTATTCAAATCCGCCAGGACTTTAAACATGTGCTGAATCTGAAAATTCAAACGATCTTTTCTCAACGAAGATGTTGGCGTCTTACTCGAATAACGGGTAATGTCGAATGAATCAATCGCAAACTTAATTTCATCTTTCATAATCATCCAGTTGGTCTATGGTGAGATGCATCCTCGGCAGCTTCATAATTCTGACCACCAAGATTATAAACAGATCCCCAGTTGTCTTGAATATGGATTTCTGCCTCCTCACGTTTCGGATACTTCGTATAGCTATCTACAGGTAATGAAATAACCTGGTTTGGGCGATACCAACCACTATCAACCAGTGACTCTTCATAAAACTCCGGACATACAATTACATCGCAATGAAGTGCTTCTTCGATTTTAGAAATTGTTCTCAAGGTCGGATTAGCACTACCACTCATAATTGCAGAGAGCTGACTCGGTAGTAATCCCGACCGCTCGGCCAATTGCTTTTGGGACCACCCTTTATCTTTCAAATAGGTGTCAATCTGGGCAGCGATATCCATCTGTTTTCTGATAAAAGTTGAGTCTACACCAGGACCAGCACTGAATGCTTCCCAAATTTGATCGTTACGTTCTTTATTATATTCCATAGTCTTCAATTCGGTTTGAAGAATTCAATTCGGGCACCCTGCCGTTCTTTGATGTTATCAAGCCGGGACTTAAGTCTTCCAAAATCATCACGTTCCCTGTTTCGTGTATTTGATACAAACTTAGCTGCTTCGGTTACATCACTTTTCTCTTTTACGATGCTGTACAGTTGGCAACGCTTGTTGGTGTCTCCTAAACGTAGGGTACGGAATGAAAAGTTCATTTAAAACAGAATAAATGTCAACTCTATGACAATACGATATCTCAAAATAATGAACTAATCACACTCCCAAAACCACTTTCACTACGTAATTTGTGCAGATTTTGCAAACCCACACCACCACGCTCACTCCCCCATAGCACCCAATACCGCTTCCGCAACCACGGCATGGCCGGTAATCAACACCCCATTAAAGATCCATTGTTTCATGCCCATTTCTTGATTTTTTGCTATACTGTCAGCGAGGTCATATTTCCTCAAACAAAATCTTGACTAACCAAGCTCGATTTCGACCAATTCCTACGTATCCCCATTATTTTACGATATTGTTATGAGCACAAAAACTAAAAAGATACAGCCTAAAGGTGTTCGCCTTAACTGGAAACCCATAAACGAGGTTAAAACGGTAGATATAGTTTCAATAGAGGTACGTCGTAATGTTATGAGCGACGAAGCACTTAAAAAGAAAAGAGAGCTAACCAAGTCAGCTAACCTTACTATAGTTCCCTAGTATTGAGAAGCTATCCTGTTAAATTTGTACAACAAGACGGCTGTTTTGATGACTCCGACCACGTCTATACACGTATTTATACCTTCATATCAGAAACCAATAAATTGAAATACGTTATCAGAGCCGAGTATTTCAAGACGGATATATACGCACTAAAGTTTTAACCCAAACGATGGAAAAAGCGAGACAATCGTTATTCTATCATAATAAACGCTGGCGATGCCGCTAACATCCTCTACACCGTCGAATCGCTTATACCAGAACTATTGAAAGCGTCACCTAAAACATCTATTGCTTTATCTGCTACACGTTCAATTGATTCCGCAACAAACAGACTTGAGCCTATCGAATTAAATCAGCGGTACAGAATATATTCCGAACTACTGCAGCGCTACATTGGCAACGAAACATTTACACACATCCGATACGATTCAATCAGTTGCTATCTGTTGATCAATAACAACGTTGAAAATGTAGCCGAAAAAACGCGTGATATTGAGATAAGCTTTAAAAGAACCTTTCCGGACTTGCTCAATTATACTTCCGGACCAACGCAAACAAACTGATACAATAATCAATTACCGGTCTTGAAGGCTTTCATCAGAACAGCCATAATCAATAGGGACTGAAATGCTGCCGCCATCATCCCCGAAACCATTGAATATCACCCGGCATTCAGCTATACTACGCGCGGCAAGCAGCCCCAAACCGCGCACCTCACCTAACCCCGATGTCTACCCAACCCGCCGGTCGCACCGTCGCCATACTCATACCCTTCCACCACAGCGAGCGGCTCGACTGGCTGGAAACCGCTGTGCGCTCCGTGACCGACCAGCAGCCCGCCACCACCCACACCCTGCGCGTCTACCTGGGCATCGACGGGCCCCTGAATCCGGACATTGAAACCTTCCTGGCCGACCACACATCCCTGCTGCACCAAACCGTACACAACCCCGTCAACCAGGGACTGGCCGTCATGCTCAACCGCATGATCGATGCCCTGCAAGACGAGGACTACATCGCCCGGCTCGATGCCGACGACCGTGCCCTGCCCGACCGCTTCCAACTGCAGATCGATTTCATGGAGGCGAACCCGGACATCGACGTGTGCGGCGGATCCATCATCGAGACCGACATGCAGCCCGATGGATACCGCCAGACGATCCGTTATCCCCTGACGCACGCGGAGATTACCAGGAACTTCCACAAACGCAGTCCCATTGCCCACCCGGCCTGCTGCTTCCGCAGATCGGTATTCGAGCGCGGCCACCGCTACCCCACCGAAGCCACCTACAACGAAGACCTCGGACTCTGGCTGCAGCTCATCACACAGGGCACAAAATTCGCCAACCTCTCCGGGCCCCTGATCGAATTTCGCATTCAGCCCGACTTCTACCGCAAGCGAGGCTACATCAAAGCCGTTATTGAATTCCGGCTATTCTGGGAGTCGCTCAAACCCATGGGCAAGAGCAACGCAGACGGACTCTACCCCATCCTGCGATTTCTGTTCCGACTCACCCCCACCCCCATTAAAAAACTCGGCTACCGGTCGAAGCTCCGGCGATTTCTGTAGCTAAGATCCGGGATCTATCTATTCAATAGGAACCAGCTGATACGGATTTGATACCGTGTAGCGACCAAATTTGCGAAGTAACGCAATCTGATTGCCCGGTTCAATGGACGCTTCTTCCATGATTTCAATAACGCGAGGTTGTTTAAGACCAGGTATGCGAACTGCAAAAAAGGGCCACAAAACTTCCGATGTGTACGTTTTTTCTATATTTGGGAAATCCGAGACCGGATTGACGTTTTTTTGCTCTTTAAAGGCATCGGTATAGTGAAAAACCCATAACCCGTTGTTATAACGCAATATACCTACGGGTAGGTTCTCAAAACGTATCTCAAATCCAGCTTGAGTTTCGGCATCTTCTACCCGTTGGCCAGATGGTAAAAATAGACGTTTAAGAAATGAGGTCATGACTGGTGAAAATTTTATGAATCCGATGTGTTCTGTAATCAAGTATTTTCAGGATGATTTGTCTTCTCAGCGGTGAAAGTAATTTTCCATCTTTGATATCCAAGAACTAATTGATTCCGTTTTACGCTATAAAACCTGATCTCGCAATACTCATAGCTGTATTATACCCACCTACCCACCGAAACACAAAATCTACCGTTCCGAAATTTGTGTATTTTCCTCAATGGTATGATGGCCGGGATTGCAAACACAGACGTACAATCGACCTGGAAGCAGTACTTGAGAAGAACACCCGCTACTACTACGATTTCATACATTTTACACCCGAGGGAGCCAGCGAAGTTGGAACGTTGGTCGCGGAACAGCTAAGTCCGCTTGCTGAAAAGTATTCTAAACAACAAGCCCCAAAATAGCAATCATAGTTAAGTCACTTATAGACAAAAAGAAAAGCCGGGATCAGCGGCTTTCCTTTTGGGGATTGTTCATATGATTAAACAAAGAATTAGAACAAGAGCCAAGCCATTACTGACTTAACCCTTGCCTATAGAATAAACTTGAAATCCGATTTTGTCAAGTGTTTTTTTATCTAAAATTAATCTTCCGTCAAAAATAAATGCAGGCTTGAGCATATTCTCGTAAATCCGCTGCCAGTCCAGGCCAGGGAACTCGTCCCATTCGGTGAGTACGGCAATGGCATGGGCATCTTTGCAGGCTTCGTAGACGTCGTCAACCATGGTGAGTCGATCCCGATTCTCGGCTTCCGACCGGTTTCCGAGCCCGTCGACGTCCATGTACATGCGCTCGGGACTAACCTGGGGATCATACACACTGACCCGACCCTGATCTTCGAGGAGCTGATCGGCGACGTAAATAGCGGCCGACTCCCGGGTGTCGTTGGTGTCTTTTTTGAAGGCCCAGCCCAGAAACGCGATTTTCTTGCCGCTGACGGTGTTGAACAGGGTGCTGATGATCTTGCTTCCGAACCGTGATTTCTGGTAGTCGTTCATGACGATGACCTGCTCCCAGTACCGCGCCACTTCCGGCAGCCCGAAGTAGTCGCACAGGTAAACCAGGTTCAGGATGTCTTTCTGAAAACAGGATCCGCCGAAACCGACGGAGGATTTCAGGAACTTGGGACCAATACGCGAGTCGGTGCCGATGGCATAGGCGACTTCTTCTACATCCGCGCCGGTGGCTTCGCACAGGGCCGAGATGGCGTTAATGCTGCTGATGCGCTGGGCGAGGAAGGCGTTGGCCGTGAGTTTCGACAGCTCCGACGACCATACATTCGTGGTGATGATGCGCTCGCGCGGGATCCAGGCGTTGTACACCTGCACCAGGGCGTCGATGGCGGACTTGCCGGCGTCGGTCTGCTCTCCCCCAATGAGTACCCGATCCGGTTCAAGCAAGTCGCGCACCGCAGTACCTTCAGCCAGGAATTCCGGATTCGAGAGGACCTGGAAGTTCAGGTCGCGACCGGACGAGTCGAGGATGGTTTTAATAGCCTCGGCGGTGCGAACCGGCAGGGTCGACTTCTCCACCACGATTTTATCACGATCGGAGAATTCGGCGATTTGTCGGGCGCAGAGCTCCACGTATTTCAGGTCGGCCGCACGACCCTTACCCACGCCATACTCCTTCGTAGGCGTATTCACCGAGATGAAAATCATATCGGCTTCCTTAATCGCGCCCTCCACATCCGTAGAGAAAAACAGGTTGTTCCCGCGGGTTTGCTGAACAATCTCGTCCAGTCCCGGCTCATACACCGGCAGGGTATCACTCATCCAGGCATCAATCCGTGCCTGATTAATATCCACAATATGAAATCGGATCTGCGGGTTCTTCAGGGCCATCACAGCCATCGTCGGACCCCCAACGTACCCCGCACCAATACAAGTAATATTAGTAACCATTATTAAAAATAATTTGATTGAATTATAATCGACAAAAATGTAGTAAGCAAAGTTAAACAAAAAACGCCGGTAAACCGGCGTTTTTTATGTCCCCTCACGCGTTTAACCCCAAAATAGGGTCAACGACTTACTTTCAAATTCCCACCCGATTTGTCGGCTTTGGAAACGTACCCCGAATAGGTTGGCACAATTTCGTGTATCATCTGCTTGATGGACCTTTTGTCGCCACTATTAGCAGCTTCAAACAAAAAATCTAGTTTACGTTCGAAATCATCAATTAACCCATTTTTCCGTGAAATCGTGATTTTGTCATGCTGGGTCATTATAATACTCCCCAATCTTAGGACCACGGTGAAAGGGTTTATAATTAGGTTACGCTGCCTTGGTGAACAAGTCAACGGGTTTTTGTCGGTTAATGCCTTGGGGCGGTCTCACGTTTTTAATGCAACAAGTTGCGAGATTCGTTCTTTGGGAGTGTCAAAATCCAGAATTGCTCTGGGTCGTTCATTGAGACGGTCTTGTATTTCTTGAACGAGCCAATCAGGAACGGTTCTAAAGTC